>Ga0153975_1000006_pt1 | contig 262395 bp, 212 predicted proteins | sample TSGA059MetaG_FD_104694 | JGI IMG/M metagenome (GOLD analysis project Ga0153975, IMG submission 104694) | Attine ant fungus gardens microbial communities from Georgia, USA - TSGA059 MetaG | ecosystem: Host-associated > Fungi > Mycelium > Unclassified | place: USA: Georgia, Yuchi Wildlife... | reverse complement strand
CGCCGGCGGCGGCGAGCTGGCGGCGCGCTACATCGCCGGGCAGCTGTTCCCGGGCAAAACCGCAGACCAGCTGAGCGAGAGTGAGAAACAGCAGGTCAGCGCGCTGAGCCAGCTGGCCGCAGGGCTTGCAGGCGGCCTGGCATCGGGCGATACTGGCGGTGCTGTGGCGGCGGCCCAGGCGGGTAAGAATGCGGTTGAGGATAACTTCCTGGGGGCCACATCCTCCGACAAGCTGGAAAATGCCGATAAGCGCAGCGATGCGCTGGTGTCGAAATTTAACAAAGACCCCTCGCAGATGAACAGCACGGAACGCGCCGAGCTGGCGGGGTATCTGCGCGTTTACGCGGCTGAAATGGAAAAAGAGTACGGTCCGGCAGTCTCGCAGGAACTGGTCAAAGGGCTGCTGTCGGGCCGGGATTATATCAAGCGTAATCCTGACTCAGCGGCGATGAGCAAGGCTCAGTCGATAATGAATACCTGGGGCTACCATAAATCGAATGCCAGCATCGGCGACCCGGTACTGCTGTTCGGCGGTAATATGCTGGGTACTACGATAAAAGAGGGAATGGCGCTGAATGCGGCGATAGGTGTTGGAGTTAATACGGTATCTCAGCTATCTGGAAAAGATCCGTTCAGCTATGTTGATGCAATTATGGCGGGGATAACGTCAGCAGCGACAACAGGAAAAGGCATTGGTGTATCAGCAGGTATTAATATGGGTGGTGCGGCCATTGGTAGTGGGATTAAAGGGGAAGACCCGACTAATTCAGTTATTGGGGCAGGTTTAGGTAGTATGGCAGGGAGTAAAGCAGATAAGTACATTACTGGTGGATTATCTACAGCAGCCAAAGAAGGCACAGCTGGAGTGATTGGTGCTGTTGGTGGTTCAGCAGCAAGTGAGATAATCAGTGGCATTACAAAAGACGCTCTTGATAAAGTGGAAAAAAAAGATGCAAAAAAATAAAATATGTGAACTCGTAACGCTTATTTATCGTTGTTCTTTTGTATTTTTTTGTATTTGCTTTGTAGCAAGCTTTATTGGGTCGGTACTGATTTATTTCAAAATTGGTTCATTTATCTTTGACTGGAAGGAAACTATCTTCGTCTCTGTAAAAAAAGGTTTAATTATTGGCTTAACTCTTGGAATTGGTCTCTGGATAAAAGCCCGACTCCAGGAACGAAAGGATAGAAAAGAATCAGCGAAATAAAACTAATCCCGCCCTCATCAGGCGGGATCGTCGCTATTTCAGCTCCCGTGCATGATACCCGCTGTTGCGCGTAAACTTCGGCACGTCACAGGTATTTTGTATCGCCCCCGGAAACGCTTTAAGCCACTGCGCCACCTTCCTGCGGTTAATCGGCACAACGCTTAAGCCCTCGATGCAGCCCCACAGCTCGCGGGTGTCCTGGGTGGTAATCACAATGCAGTCGGGCATCACCCGGATCTTTATCGGCATCCCCTGTATAAATCCCGCCTGCTCCAGCCACTCACCGCGTAAAAACAGCCCGTGATGCAGGGCGCTGCTGTGAAACTCACAGCGGTGGGTCGGTTGCGGAACTTCAGTTGTGCGTGGTTCTGACTTACAATCTCGCTTAGCATGATAACTACCTTGTATAGTTGCTGTGGTCAGCGGGCTGCTGGTGTTGGCGCACCTTCAGTCCGCGCTTAGTACCTCAATGTTGTTCTGTCTATATGCCTGCCCTGCTCTGTTAACTACTGTACAAATATACTCCTGAATTTTTGCAAAATCGCTGAAAATGCTGAAATTAATTGCGGCGCGCCTTCCATTTTTTGATGAAAGTTTAATGTATTAAGCGTGATTCATTTTTGCAAAAAAGACCGCTTTCATACTGTTTAATACTCAGTAAACTTCAAGCTGGATACCAGAAGCTACCCGCAGGACAGCGACCGCAAATAATGCGAAACAGTAAATAGCTTGGAATAGATGTCGAAAAATCCACTTAGAGCAGGCACAGCGATAGCTCACTGAGCTCCAGTGGTACGGCGGATAATAATTTTCTGAACAACATGGCAGGCAGCATACTGTCGGAGGATATTTAACGTTGACACACCTCCCTGCCATGATTATTATGCGCCCCGTTCACACGATTCCTCTGTAGTTCAGTCGGTAGAACGGCGGACTGTTAATCCGTATGTCACTGGTTCGAGTCCAGTCAGAGGAGCCAAATTTATGTTTTCATGCATCTTCACGAATCTTTATACGATTTAGATTCAACAAGTTAGTGTGAAAAGTCTTCCCGATGCATTTTCATTTCCCCCCTCCGCATCGGGCAAGATTGGTGGTCTGATTTGGGGTCATTTCAGTTCGATTATGGAGTGACCACCATATGTCTCTAAACAACACTAAAATCCGTAGTTTAAAACCATTCGCTAAACCTTTCAAAGTTTCCGATTCTCATGGACTGTACCTTTTAGTCAATCCAGGCGGTTCACGTCTCTGGTATCTCAAATATCGTTTCAATGGTAAAGAATCCCGCCTCGGCTTAGGTGCCTATCCCGATTTTCTCTGGCTTACGCTCGTCAGCAACGTGATGGTATACGCAAGCTGCTAACGCAGAATATCAATCCATCACAGCAACGTATCGCAGAGAAAGCTGCCCGCTCACCGGAAAAAACATTTAAGTACGTTGCAATGAGCTGGCATATAAGCAACAGAACATGGTCAGAGAACCACGCCTCCCGTCTGCTTGCCAGCATGAACAATCATATTTTTCCTGTGATTGGACACTTGCCAGTAGCTGAACTGAAACCTCGTCACTTTATCGACCTGCTGAAAGGCATTGAGCAAAAAGGTCTGCTGGAAGTCGCAGCACGTATCCGGCAGCATATGTGCAACATCATGCGGCATGCAGTGCATCAGGGGTTGATTGAGAGTGATCCGGCATCGAATCTCGAAGGTATCATCGCAGCACCGGTTAAACGACACTACCCCGCCCTTCCCTTTGTAGTGGCATAGTAAATTTGGCCACCTGAACAGAGGTGATATGCTCACCTCAGAACAACACAAGTGCTCCAATGAAAAGAAGAAATTTTAGTCCTGAATTCAAACGCGAATCCGCTCAGTTGGTTGTCGATAAAAACTACACCGTCTCTGATGCCGCTAAGGCTATGGATGTCGGTCTTTCCACGATGACAAAATGGGTCAAGCAACTGCGTGAAGAGCGTCAGGGCAAAACACCAAAATCCTCTCCGATAACACCGGAACAAATCGAAATACGTGAGCTGAAGAAAAAACTACAACGTATTGAAATGGAAAACGAAATATTAAAAAAGGCTACCGCGCTCTTGATGTCAGACTCCCTGAACAGTTCTCGATAATCGGAAAACTCAGAGCGCGTTATCCTGTGGCCACTCTCTGCCATGTGTTTGGGGTTCATCGCAGCAGCTATAAATACTGGAAAAACCGTCCTGAAAAACCAGACGGCAGATGGGCTGCGTTACGAAGTCAGGTACTTGAGCTGCATGCCATCAGCCACGGTTCGGCCGGAGCAAGAAGCATCGCCACAATGGCAACGCAGAGAGGCTTCCAGATGGGGCGCTGGCTTGCTGGCAGGCTCATGAAAGAACTGGGGCTGGTCAGTTGCCAGCAGGCGACTCACCGGTATAAGCGTGGCGGTCATGAACACGTTGCTATCCCGAATCACCTTGAGCGACAGTTCGCCGTAACAGAGCCAAACCTGGTGTGGTGCGGTGATGTGAACTATATCTGGACAGGCAAACGCTGGGCATACCTCGCTGTTGTTCTCGATCTGTTTGCAAGAAAGCCAGTGGGCTGGGCAATGTCGTTCTCGCCGGACAGTAGACTCACCATGAAAGCACTGGAAATGGCATGGGAAACTCGGGGTAAGCCCGCAGGAGTGATGTTCCACAGCGATCAGGGCAGTCATTATACGAGCAGGCAGTTCCGGCAGTTACTGTGGCGCTACCGGATCAGACAGCGTATGAGCCGGCGTGGAAACTGTTGGGATAATAGCCCAATGGAACGCTTCTTCCGGAGTCTGAAAAACGAATGGGTGCCAGTGACAGGTTACGTAAGCTTCAGCGATGCGACTCACGCCATAACGGACTATATCGTTGGATATTACCGCGCACTCAGGCCGCACGAATATAACGGTGGGTTGCCACCAAACGAATCAGAAAATCGATTCTGGAAAAACTCTAACGCGGTGGCCAGTTTTTGTTGACCACTACATTGTATCTAACCCTGGGGTCAGGTCAGGAGTTTACTAATACGGGAAAAGAAACAAAATAATTCTAAAATTTTCCTATTTCTTGTGTTTGTGCTATTCGATAACCCATGACTCTGCATCCGCGCAGACGTTTATCCCACATTCGAAGCAAGGCTGGATGCCCGAGATTATGAGCACAGTCGCGGGCAAGCGACCTACTGTCCGGAAATTCCTGAATGCTGGCCCCCAGCGGAACGAAACCATGCCCATTACGGCCCCGCCTTCTTCGCAGCAGAAAGCCGCTCGTAGACTTGATTACCAAGCCATTTCGATACCAGCTCCTGCATCTCCGGCTTGCCCATGTAGTCGGTGAACAGCTCCTCGTTCAATTCAATGCGCTCGATGAAGAGGGACTCTAGCACCTGCCTGAAAACCAGTTGGAACTTGTCGAGGGAGTTAACCTCGGCCGCCTTCTGCAGAGCTTCGCTTCGGCTGGCCGCCTCGGCGATCTGATCGAAGAACAGTTGATCTGCTTCGTTCAGTTCGCCCCCAAAACGTTGATTGATGATATCGATGAGGCGCGACAGCGAAACATGTTCCTCGCGCACCATTCCAGACCCAACCTCACGCGGGCCATCCAGCGGTTTGGCATAACCATCATTGAGGCTGATCGAGCCTTCGCTGATCTTCTGCAATCGGTAATAGTCGAGCTCGATCTCCTCATCAAATTGATATCCCGGTCCACTCTTGCGCTTAGGCAGCTTCAACGCGAGGTGCCGTAGGTACGTAAAGAGCTTTTCCAAATCGCTGTCTTGATAGGGGATCACCTGACTCAAAAAACTGTAGAGATTACGAAAGGCTTGTAGTTTGCCGCGCCACAGCTCAGCTTCCGCCTCCTCCGTGTTCTGAAACTGCACGAAGCGCGCGACTGCCTGATCGAGAATCGCGTTCATCGCCTTGTGGTCGCCGGGGCTTTGGCGGCGCTTTGGCGCGAAGAACACGCGCGTGAACTCGGTCACCTCGGTCTGCAGATACACGCCTGACGCATCTAGCTCGGCTTTCACCTCGTAGAGCTTGTCGGGATCGACTTGCTCACCCATCACTGAGCCATCGTAGTACTGGCGGAAAGCCTCCTGGATCTCGCCGGGCTCATTGACGAAGTCGAGCACGAATGTGTCGTCCTTAAGCGGATGAGTACGGTTCAAGCGTGACAAAGTCTGCACCGCCTGAATGCCTGCCAAGCGCTTGTCCACATACATAGTGTGCAGCAACGGCTGATCGAAGCCGGTCTGGTATTTCTCGGCCACCAGCAGAACGCGGAAGTCCGGCTTGGCGAAGGTGTCGGGCAGCTCTTTCTCTTTTAGGCCGCCATTCATCTCGACCTCTGTGTACGACTTCTCCGGAGTCTTGTCGTCCTCCACTGCGCCTGAGAATGCCACCAGGCTCTTGATTGGATAGCCCTTCTCCCGGATGTAGCGGTCGAACTCCTGTTTATAGCGCACGGCTTCCAGCCTTGACCCGGTCACCACCATCGCCTTGGCATGCCCGCCAATCTTGTGCCGGGTGAAGTGCTGAAAGTGTTCGACCATCACTTCAGTCTTCTGGCCGATGTTGTGCGGATGCAGGCGCATAAAGCGAGCCAGTGCTTTGGCGGCTTTCTTGCGTTCGACATTGAGGTCTTCCTCGGCCTTTTTGATCAACTTGTAGTACGTCTTGTAGGTAACGTAGCTCTTGAGCACGTCCTCGATGAACCCCTCCTCGATGGCCTGGCGCATGGTGTAACGTTGTGATGGCTCGCCATTGCTGCCGAAGATAGCCAGCGTCTTGTGCTTGGGGGTGGCGGTGAAGGCGAAAAAACTCATGTTCGGTTGATGGCCCCTCTTGGCCATGGAACGGAACAGCCGATCCAGTTCGACTTCGCCTTCCTCCTCGGCCATTTCTTGTGCCTTGCGGCGCAACTCGGCACCGCCCAGCACGCCCTTGAGTTCGGTTGCTGTCTCGCCTGACTGCGAGCTGTGTGCCTCGTCGATGATCACCGCGTACTTGCGCGCTGGTAGATAACTCTTGCTGCCTTCGCCACGCTCCTCGCTCAACTTCGCAAGTTGGGCCGACACAAACGGGAACTTCTGCAGCGTGGTGATAATGATCGGCACGCCATCTTCAAGCGCCTCTGCGAGCTGGCGCGAATCTTCGTCGATTTTCTGCACCACACCTTGGCGGTGGTCAAACTGGTAGATGGTGTTCTGCAATTGTCGATCCAGTACCACGCGGTCGGTGATGACGACCACACTGTCGAACAGCCGCTCGTCGCGTTCGTTGTGCAAGCTGGAAAGGCGATGCGCCAGCCAGGCAATGGTGTTGCTCTTACCGCTGCCGGCCGAGTGCTCGACTAGGTAGTTATGTCCAATCCCCTCGGTAGCTGCAGCCGAAACCATCTCGCGCACCGCTTGCAACTGGTGATAGCGTGGAAAGATCAGGTTTTCCTTACGTACCTTTTTACCATCGTCTGTGGTTTTTTCTTCAATGTTCAGGTGCAAAAAGCGGGCAAGTAGATCAAGCAAACTGTCGCGCTGTAGAACCTCTTCCCACAAATACGCTGTTTTGTAGTTGCGATCGTCCCGGTCGGGCGGGTTGCCCGCACCGCCACCAAAACCCCGATTGAACGGCAGGAAATAGGTAGAGGCCCCGGCCAAGCGAGTGGTCATGTGCGCCTCCTCAGTGTCCACCGCGAAATGCACCAAGGTGCGCTTAGTGAACACGAAGATCGGTTCGCGTGGGTCGCGGTCATGGCGATACTGGTGGATGGCATTGGCCGCCGTCTGGCCACTTAAGAGGTTTTTGAGTTCCAGCGTCACCACCGGAATGCCGTTGACCGACAGCACCATGTCCAGCGACTTTTCAGACTTAGGGCTGAAGTGCAGTTGGCGGGTCAGCCCCAGCCGATTAGCCCCGTAACGCGCCTCCAGCTCAGGATTCAGGCCGTGGGCCGGGCGGAAAAAGGCAATTCGCAGCGTCTTGCCAAAACACTTGAAGCCGTGTCGCAACGTGGCCAAGGCACCATGGGTATCTAGCCATTTGCAGAGCGACTCCAGCACCCGCGTACCGGTTTGTTCTCCGTGCAGCGCCTCCAGCTTATCCCACACCTTGGTTTGAGTAGCACGGATGAAGGCCAGCGCCTCATCGGGGAAGATCGCGCGCTCGCGGTCAAAGCCTTTGGCGTCGACCCGCGTGTAGCCCTCGCCCAACAATACCGCCTCTATGGCGGTTTCAAATGCAACTTCTCTAGTAGATTTCATGCGGCCCCCCTAGAGATTTTCTTTTGCAACCAGAACACCATCACCTGCGCGAATTCAGGGAGATCCCCAGCTTGAGTGCCATCCCACTTCCTGAGTTCTTGTTCTGCGTTCAGCGCCCCTTTTCCTAGCCGCTGCTTAAAGGCCTCAAGCATAGCTTTGCGGTTATCTACGAGGCGGGAGTAGTTGAGGTTTAGCACGCCATTCAAGGCGTTGTTTATTGCTACATCGTCAGACTCGATCCGCCCGTCACCCAAGAACTTGATTTTTCGCTCGATTGGATGCGCCGGGTCGCACACGCTGAAGCAAAGCCCATTGTTGCCCTTGCGCGTATCACAATGCTGCTCGCGGTCAGGCTTGCCGTGCCCGCCCAGGCAAGCACCGTGCAGATTGCCGAAATCAAGCTGCCGCCCGGGGTGGTCAGCCTGGCATTGCCAATGCTCGATCTTCATACTCTCGGGCGTGGCCCGGATGCGCGACTGGCAGTAGCAGCACAAGCTGCGCTGTTCGGCCACCAGCACCTGCCGCAAAGTCGCCTTGTCAGCGTAATTGTCATAGTCAGCATGCAACTGCTGGCGATGCTGGATCAAGCTGGCGGGCTCGCGCCCCTTCTGTATGGTCCGCATTTACTCGGCGCCCTCTAGAAAGCGGATCAGTGAGCTGGCCCGGGTTAACTCGGGCTCATCCTCGCCGAGCTTTTGTTCAAGGGCCGCAATAGCGGCACGGGCATCGTCGAAACGCTCCTGGTCGATCAGTTCGAAGAGGGCATTCAACTTCCCCTCCACCTCGCGGTTGCGCACTGGTGCGCCCATGAGCTCCTGCAGGATACGATTGGCATCCATGCCATAGGCCTCAGAGGGGACGGCAACACTCACTTTGCCATCCACTATTTCGAGGAAGCGTACGCAGCTTGCAGGCACCTCGCCCAACAATAGTGGCGAATGAGTGGTCACAACAAACTGGCAAGCCTTGAAGGTGTCGCGCAGACGTTGCAGCACTTCGCGTTGCCACTTCGGATGCAGGTGCAGCTCGATCTCGTCGATCAACACCAACGCCTCACCTTCGGCTATTGGGTTTTCGAGGTTCGGGTTGGCGACAGCAAGACGGCGGGTTAGGTCAAAAACCAAAGCTATCAATCCTCGCTCACCGTCGGATAATTGCTCCAAAAATAACTGCTTTCCCGCTTTTTTGTCGTTGACCTGCTCAGCCATCGTCGCGTCTTTAATAACAGAGTAACGAGGTGGGTTTCCCTCATGAAACCAAAATTCCTTGACCTGGGGCATAAGGCTAGAAATAGCTTCCTGAAGCAGCTTCATAATCCGTCCCCCATACTGCTCAGTTTCTTTTCTAAGCACGCGGGTCGAGAATATGGCACGTTGCCACTTGGCAAATTCGTTCAGCGATATCTCAAGTTGAGTCAGCGATTTTGAGAATGCAGCCCCCTGCTTGAAAGGCAATGTGCCTTGAAGTTTTGGCGGAAGCCTTGAAAGCAAGCGGTGTGTTGAGTAGTAGACAACCAGTGCTTGTGTCGGGCTGCTTTTCAGGTAGCGCTTCAGCCTTACCTCTGTTTCATGAGTATCGGTAAAAAGCCAGTTCAGACGCTTCTCAAAATTTCCTTCCAGTCGCTTGTCTATCCAAGTGATCTCGTTTTTTAGGTTTTTGTAATCAGACGCCCCCTTTTCCAGAAGAGCCAGATCCTTCTTCATCTGTGCTTGCTTGTGCCCAAGCGCCAGCTTTTCACCCTTATCAAGGCTTTCCTTGGATAGGAAAGTGATCAGCTGCGCAGCTCCCAAGCCACTACTTTCCATTTCAATGATGCAGGTGGATTTGCCTTGCTGTATGTCGGCATCAGCCAATGGCAACGGCTTTTCTCGCGAAACCGTAAATTCAGGCAAGGAATGAGAGTACGCGATCGCTATAGCCTGCAGGATGGTTGATTTACCAACGCCGTTGACACCGGCAATCACGGTCAGTCGCTCGTCAAAATCGACATCCAGCCGATCAAAACCTCGGAAGCTGGTCAGTCCTAAACTTTTCAATTTCATGAAGCCATATCCTCAAGTGGGATCTGTCCGGTGACGGCGGCGGTAATCAGCGCGGCACGGCGCTCTGAGAGTAAAGATAATGAAGAATAGACCTCCCTCGTGATTGACTGAAACCGCTCTTCGGCGCGCTCAAGGCACTCCACGATCTTAACTTGTTCGTGGTATGGAGGAAGTGGTGTGAGCCAATCCAAAACGTGGCCTTGCGAAACCTTGACCATTGATCCACTTGAGCCTCTTGCGTCGCGACGAATCTGAACGCGCGCTGCGGCTGTCGTTAGGAACGATGTCAGGTACGCAGGAAGAATTTTCTTCTCTTGAACTCGGAGCCTGTAGATAAGGTCAGGGAGCAACAGGTTTGGCTCGTCATAAGGGACGCATGCGACGTCAGCCACAAGCTCCGGTGTGTTGCCCCGAGTTATGAGCACATCTCCTTTGCGAAGCGAGAGTAGTTGCTCTTCTTCATCGGATCCGCGCAGCGCCTTGTTCTCCTCCCGCTTGAATCGTCCCTTTGAAACAGCACTTAGCTTCAACACGCCCAGCTCGTCCGGCCCCGCTGGCGTATTGGCTGCGATTGGCGAACTGCCTTGATCTATTGAGGTAATGACATATTTGATGCGCTGAAGTCCCCAATGCACCGGAATATCGCCCAGCCATTCATTGCCGGAGGATTTGAGGGGGGTGTTGGGGTCGAGGCTGCGGGTGACAACGTGGCTGAAGAAGGCTGCTCGCTTTTCTTCCTGTAGTTCCAGCATGCGTTCTTTCTCGGCAATCAACCCGTCGATTCGGGCAGTCTCGCGGTCGAGGTAGTTGGCGATCAGTCGCTGAATATCCAAGCTAGGAAAAGGTAAACGATGTCGACGGAGGACATCAGGGGACACTCGTTTGAGGCCACCTGCACCGGTCATCGAGGCTTCTCCGTCCTGCTTAAACGACGAAGACTGGAAGTAGTAGAAGAGGAATTTCCGCTCAGCCCCAGTTGGCCGAATTACGAATAGCTCCGAGCTGCCGAATCCTTTGCCGCCTACTAGGTCTTCGGCAATTGCAATATTGCCGTTCTCGAAGCATGGCGTGACTTTTGCCAGCACAATGTCGCCGTCCTCGAAGGTGGTATAGGACGAAGCGAGTTTCGAGAACTTGTCTGTATTCGGAATAAAGTACCCACTCTTCACTCTATCCATGGGCAGGAAGGTGAGATCGTCATCCTGATCAAATCCATCGAAGGCAATCGACGGATTCAACCCGCACACATAACGAAGCGGGATGGTCGTCCAGCCCTGAGGCAGTGCATGGGCGGTGCTCACTCTGTCACCTCACGCAACAAATCCAGAATCCGCTGCTCTACGCCAGCCAGTTCAGCATCGATCACCTCCAGCGGTCGCGGCGGCTGATACTGAAAGAACACACGGTTGAAGTTGATCTCGTAGCCCACCTTGCCGATGCCGCCGTCCTGCTCATCCAACGTCACGCGGTCGAGCCAGGCATCGGCCACGTAAGGCCGCACCTCGCGCAGCACGTAGCTGACGATGTCCTCCTTCAGCGGTATGTTCTCGGTATCCTTGAGTGCCGGGTCGGATTCGTATTCCACCAAGGCTTTGCCCTCGGTGTGCAGCCCGAGCAGCGCATACAGCTCGCCGGCATTCATCGTCGGCAGCGTCTGCTGCGGGAACAACTCCGAGCCGATGGCAACGTCGCTCTTTTTGTGGCGCTTGGCTATCACGGGCGCGGCTTCGGAATCCACCATGGTGAAACAGTCGCGGAAGATCTTCTTCTGTGCCGTACCCTTGGCGCCCTTAGTCCAGCTTTCGACCTCGTTGGGCAGGTCTTTGAAAACCTGCTGCACGGTATCCCAAGTGTCGTTCCAGTCCAATAGCGGTTTGCTGCCGAGTGTCTCCTGCACAACCTGCAGGGCATCGTACAGTTCGGGACAGGTGTTGAGAAAGCGCTCGCAGGCCTCCTCTGTGATCTGAAAGCGCAGACGCAGTGGGCGCAACACGGTGATGCGGCGGTAGCCGAAATCGGTGTTGTCGAACACTCGGCTGGTGTTACTGTGCTCCATGGAGCCATGTTCGCGCGTGACGGCGTCGAGCGCGGCCTGATCGAGGTAGCGGCGCTTGTCGCCCAGGCTGCGCTTCATCGGCGTGTAGCGCTCGCGAGCGTCGATGAGCTGGATCTTGCCCTTGCGGTGCTCCGCTTTGCGGTTGGTGACCACCCAGATGAAGGTGCCGATGCCGGTGTTGTAGAACATCTGCTCGGGCAGCGCGATAATGGCTTCGAGCTGATCGCGCCCGATGATCCAGCGGCGGATGTCGCTCTCGCCACTGCCAGCGCCGCCGGTGAACAGGGGCGAGCCGTTGAACACGACGGCGGTGCGTGAGCCGGGCTTGTCGCGGTCACCGGCTTTGTAGTCCTGGAACTTGCTCATCATGTAGAGCAGGAATAACAGGGCGCCGTCGTTGATGCGTGGCAGCTTGCCGCTGTAGCCAAGAAAGTTGGGCCAGCGGTCGATGGTCTTCTTCTCCGCCTTCCAATCCACACCAAAGGGCGGGTTGGCTAGCAGGTAGTCGAAGCGGTGATCGGGAAACGGGTCGTCGGTGAGGGTGTTGCCCAGCACGACTTGGCCATCCTTGTGGCCTTTGATCAAGAGGTCGGAGGCGGCCACTGCGTAAGAGCGTGGGTTGTAGTCCTGTCCAAAGACCTTGACCGTGGCTTGATCGTTGTGGGCGCGAATCCAGTTCTGCGCCTCGGCCAGCATGCCGCCGGTGCCGCAAGCGGGGTCGCAGATGGTGACAATGACGCCTGCCTGGGTGAGCACGCTGGTGTCGGGCTCCAGCAACAGGTTGACCATCAGTTGGATGACTTCACGCGGGGTGAAGTGATCACCGGCCGTTTCGTTGGCGGCTTCGTTGAAGCGCCGAATAAGATCCTCAAACACCAGACCCATGGTGATGTTGTCGACGTGCCTGGGGTGCAGGTCGATCTCGGCGAACTGGGAAACGACCTGATACAGGCGGTTGGACTCTTCGAGCTTCTCGATTTCTTTGTCGAATTCGAAACGCTCAAAGACCTTTCGGATATTTTCGGAGAAGCCAGCGATGTAGTCAGCCAAGTGCCGACCGATGTTGTCTGGGTCACCTTTGAGCTTGTAGAAGTCGAGCTGACTGTGGTTGTGAAAGCCCAGCGGCGTGCCGTCTTCATCCTTGGCCAGATTGTTGAGTATGGCGTCAACATTGAGGATGTTCTTAGTTTTGAGCTGCTCGTAGCGGCTAAGCACGTCTACCTTGCTTGGAGCCAGCACGGCATCAAAGCGGCGCAACACGGTGAGCGGCAGCATGACGCGCTCATACTGCGGTGGACGGTAGGGTCCGCGCAGCAGATCGGCGACAGACCAAATGAAGTTGGCAAGTTGTTGGAAATTGGCACTCATGGATGCGTCCTGGAGTTCGATGGATGCTGTTTTGCCGCTATCGACCGTCCATTACAGACGGTGGTCGATATAAGACTTTGATTTATTCGGCCTGCATAGGCGTATCGCCCAGATATAATCGCTCGGCTATCACCCATGATGACATCCACGTCACTGCGCGGGATATGCAAAATAGTCTGTGTTTCCCAAGGCAATGTGCCACGCTCACTGGCCAGCCGCATCATGTCATCACCGGTGACTGGCTTGCTTTGGTCTGCAACGCGAGGGAAGCACCGGACATCGGTGGTGGACGCTACTGCCATGGCGCTCGGAATGCGTAATTCGATGTACCGGCCGCCATTCGGGGCGGTAACAACATCAGGCAAAACGGATACGTTAACGGTACGCTCGGCCAATTTTCGTCGCACTGTATCTAGCCAGCCTGACAAGATATGTTGGTCGGTCGGTGGTGTGCTTTGACCATCCTCCATGCCAAGAAGCAGAAGACCGCCGGTTGCATTCGTAAAAGCAATGCAATCCTTAGCTATTTCATTCCAGTCTGTCGTCTTGCTGGTCAGTGCCCGCAAGTGCTTCTGGTCTAGGAGTTGTCCTTGTAGGCTCACGCGAGAGCTTCCCATGCTGAATTCATTTTTGTTCGCTCCTGTATTCTGTGTTTTCATCGGCGCCGCCAGCACGCACCCACTCGTCCACCTCGGAGAGCTGGAATTTCCACAACCGCCCAATCTTGTGCGCAGGCAAACCTTTGCGCTCTCGCCAGCGATACACGGTGTCTTTCACCACGCCCAGATGCCGAGCGACATCAATTGCATTGACCCACGGTTCAGAGTTCATCGTATTAGCGCTCACAGAGGGATCAAAGTCGTTTTAAATCGCCATCAGTCTACCAGACAGTCGGAGTAGCGGCCATCCTGAAATGGCCAAGGTTAGCGGAATGGCTATTCAAGGTAATAGTCTTTAATTTGGGGAAAGGTCAAATCGCACCTAAAAAGTCTGTTCGATTCAACTGGGGGCAATTTGTAGTTTTAAAAAACCAGATTAGCTCACTATGCATTGGACAAACCTCAACGCCCAGCTTTCAATAGACTCTAATGGAATATTCCCAGCCTCAGCCCCCTGATGCTTCGGATGGTTTATGCTAATGTGGTTAAGCTCACCAAACAGGCAATCTAATAACTCATTTGGCCAGCTAATTGATTTTGCGACAACGCCCTTGCGGATCTGCAGGAACTGGTCAATCCAATCCTGCAGTTCAGAGCCAAATAGCACTTTGGTTGAAAGCATCTTAATTCCATCAGAAGTATCGACTTCGAGTAGTACAGCCTCAGTTGCTTTATAACGGATCCTGACGGCTTTAATAGCCCGAGGCGATTCACATCTCTCTTTGGAAACAATCTCGCATAGAGCAGACTTTTTGATGCTCGTTCAAGCGACCCTTCCTTTGCAGAGAACGTCGTAGAACGATCAACCCATGAAGCGAAGTATTTGAACCGGCTTTTAGTAACCAGCAACTGTTGGTGGTCATTCTGGGGGTCTTGACAGAAAGGGAATTCATGTTTAGCTTACTTTTTAGCCATTTACTGGCAAAGGCGATCCCAGTCAGAGGAGCCAAATTTGAGAAGCCCGCTCGGGGAAACCTGAGCGGGCTTTATGTTTTCAGCAGGAGTTGTTTATAACGCAAAGCCAAAATGTTCGGGCGTTTCGAGGTAACAGACATATGCTTGCATGACTTTGCGAGCATGAGCGCAAAGCGGTTAATAATAAGCGTCGCCATCACCCTAACCCCCACGCACCGTCCCTCTCCAGATAAAATCAGCATGATAGAGCCGCGTTTCGCCGGGCATCTCCAGCCCAGGGGGGGGAGGTAACTCCCCTTCCTTCTGCTCTTCGGCAATCAGCCACTGCACCGCGTCACGGGCGAACTGCTCGACCGGCTGTGCGAAGGTGGTGAGATGATAGGAGGACCAGGCAGCCTGCGGAATATCGTCGTAGCCCGCCACGCAAAGATCCTCGGGGATGCGCAGGGAAAAGCGGTGGCGCGCCTCATCCATAAAGCCGCAGGCCAGCAGATCGGTGACGCAGAACACCGCATCCGGGCGCTCGCGCCGGGTCAACAGGCGATGTGCGAGGATCTGCCCACTCTCATAGGAGGTGGTGCCGAAGCGCTCAACGCTGACGCTTAGCCCGGCCGCTTGCGCCGCCTGTAAAAATCCGCGCTCGCGCGCCATCAGGCTGGGGGTGCCCGCCAGCGAGTTGGCAAAGGCCAGCTTGTTACAGCCCGCCCGGGCAAACGCCATCACCACCCGGCTGGCAGCCTCTTCGTTATCCAGATTGATACTGAGCGATCCGGGCAGCGCGTCGTTGCGGTTGATCAGCACCAGCCGCTGGCCGTGCTTGTGGCACAGGCGGGCAATGGCGCTTTCCGGCATTCCGGAGAGGACAAAAGAAGCATCGGCGCGGTAATTAATCGCCTGCTGCAGCGCCTGGGAGACGCTGTCATCGGAACGATCGGTGTTGATCAGCATGGCGATTTTGCCCGCTTCCTGCAGGTGCTGCGTCACCAGCCGCACCAGGCTGGCGCGGTATGGCGTGGCCAGTTCGGAGACAATCAGGCAGACAATGCCGCTGCGGTTGCGCACCAGCCCGCGCGCCAGATGATTGACGTGATAACCCAGCGTTTCCGCCGCCGCCATCACCCGCTTGCGCGTTGCCGCCGACACGCTGGCCCCCGGCGTAAAGGTGCGCGACACCGCTGAACGGGATACCCCGGCCAGCTCCGCCACGTCCTGCGCACTGACTACCGACTTCTCAACCGCCATATCTTTTCCGCCTGATAACTGTACGCCAGAGAGTCTGTCGCACTTTGCAAGGCTGTGCAAATAAATTTGTTAGACAATTGTTTCATTTTTGTGATACAGCCATGGAGTTGCGTATCAGCGCGATTGACAGCGCAATTATTAATCATTATTCCTTTGCACACACGTGCAAAAACCGCGTGAATAAAAACCTGGCGACAACGTATCGCTACCCTACACAACCAAGGAGAACACCATGCATCGCGTCACTCTGATGGCCGCTATTGCTGCCGCTACCACGCTCTCTGCCCTGCCCGCCTGTGCCGCCGGAAAGCTGAATATGATCTGCTCCGCGGATGTCGTGGTTTGTGAGCAAATGACCAACCTGTTTGAAAAACAGCACCCGGATATCAAGGTCAGCATGGTGCGCCTCTCCGCTGGCGAAGCCTATGCCCGCATTCGCACTGAAGCCCGCAACCCGCGTACCGATATCTGGTGGGCAGGCACCGGCGACCCGCACATGCAGGCGGCGGATGAGGGCTTAACCCAGGTGTACAAATCTCCGCTGCTTGACCAGCAGCAGGACTGGGCACGCAAGCAGGCCGAAAGCGCCGGATATCGCACCATCGGCGTGTATGCTGGGGCCCTTGGCTGGGGCTACAACACGAAACTGGTCGCGGATAAGAAATTAAAAGCCCCGGCCTGCTGGGCCGATCTGCTCGACCCGTCGTACAAGGGCGAAATCCAGATGGCAAACCCTAACTCGTCCGGCACCGCCTATAACACCCTCGCCACCCTGGTGCAGATCATGGGCGAAGAGAAAGCCTTCGACTACCTGAAAAAGCTTAACGCCAATATCTCCCAGTACACCAAATCCGGCTCGGCCCCGGTGAAAGCCGCGGCGCGTGGCGAAACCACCATCGGCATCGTGTTTATGCATGACGCGGTGGCGATGCAGGTCGATGGCTTCCCGATCAAGGCCGTGGCACCGTGCGAAGGCACCGGCTATGAGATTGGCTCGATGTCGATTGTGAAAGGCGCCCGCAACCTCGCCAGTGCCAAAGTGTGGTACGACTGGGCGCTGAGCGCGGAAGCGCAGTCGCATATGAAAGATGCCAAATCCTTCCAGCTGCCATCGAATAAAAACGCCGCCATCTCCGAATATGCGCCGCGCTTTGAGAACATCAAGCTGATCGATTACGACTTCAAAACCTACGGCGACTCGGCAAAACGCAAAGCGCTGCTCAGCCGCTGGGATAAAGAGATCGGCGCCAGCGCCCAATAACTGTCGAGGTGAAGATGAATGCTCAAAACCGCCGCCTCGACGGGGCTTTACTGCTGGGCGCACTGGCAATTCTGCTGCTGCCCTGGTACAGCCTCGAAGCCGGATTCTTCGACTTCGGCTGGCTGACCACGCTGTGGCAGGAGGGCGAAAGCGCTCCGGCGCTGTGGCAAATCGCGCTATTCGGCCGCCCGTGGCTGGCCGTGGCCGTGCTGATGCTGGCGCTGTGCGCGCTGGGCCGCCTGCTGCACATCGGCACGCTGCGCTCGGGCGTGCTGCTGGGGGCCAGCGCGGCCGGCGTACTGTTCCTGCTGTTTGAGGGCCACGCCATCGGCTACAGCGGCTGGAACTGGCAGTGGAGCGAGCAGCTATTCGGCGCGCTGAGCGACGGCCAGCCGGCGTTTGGCGCCGGGGCGATCCTGCTGCTGACCACTTTCCTGTTGCTGTTCTCCTTTGCGCTGGCCGAGCGCGGCGTGCTGAAGGGCGATGCCTTTGTCGTTGCGGCCATTGTGCTGCTGGTGGCGCTGGTCACTACCTTCGTGCTCTACCCGGTGCTGAGCATGTTTGTCGCCTCGGTACAGGATATAGACGGCTCGTTTAAACCGGACGGCATGATCGCTAATATTCAGGATCCGGCGATCTGGAGTCTGGGCTGCTTGAGCGGCGGCAGCTGCGGCACCGCATGGCGCACGCTGTGGCTGGCGCTAATGACCGCCAGCGGATCCACGCTGCTGGGGCTGGCGTTTGCGCTGGCCGCGACGCGCACGCCGCTGCCGTTTAAAAAGGGGCTGCGCCTGCTGACCGTGCTGCCGATCATCACGCCGCCGTTTGTGATTGGCCTGGCGCTGATGCTGCTGTTTGGCCGCGCCGGGGTGGTTACCGAGCTGCTCTCCTCGCTGTTCGGCATTGAACCCGGCCGCTGGCTGTATGGCCTGACCGGGATCTGGATTGCGCAGGTGCTCTCGTTTACGCCTATCGCCTTCCTGGTGCTGATCGGCGTGGTCGAGGGCGTCAGCCCGTCGCTGGAGGAGGCGTCGCAGACCCTGCGCGCCAACCGCTGGCGCACCTTCCGCTCGGTGTCGCTACCGCTGATGGCACCGGGGCTGGCAAACGCATTTCTCATCAGCTTTATCGAGAGCATGGCGGACTTCGGCAACCCAATGGTGCTGGGCGGCAGTCACGGCGTGCTGTCGACGGAGATCTTCTTCTCGGTGGTCGGCGCGCAGAATGACCCGAGCCGCGCGGCGGTATTGGCGATTATCCTGCTGTGCTTCACCCTCAGCGCCTTTATCCTGCAGCGCCTGTGGCTGGCGGGGAAAAACTTCGCTACCGTCACCGGCAAAGGCGATTCCGGCCAGCACTGTGGGCTGCCGCGCGCGCTGCGCTACGGGGTTTATGCGCTGGTGATCCCGTGGGGCCTGTTCACGCTGGCTATCTACGGCATGATTTTAATTGGCGGCTTTGTGCAGTCGTGGGGTCTGGACAGCAGCCTGACGCTGGCGCACTACGCCCGTGCATTCGGCTTCCACTGGAATGAAGGGCAGATTGTCTGGACCGGCGTGGCGTGGAACTCGTTCTGGACCACGATGGAAATCTCGCTGATTGCCGCCCCGCTCACGGCAATAGTTGGCCTGCTGACCGCGTGGCTGATCGTGCGGCAGAAGTTTGCCGGGCGCCAGACCTTCGAGTTTATGCTGATGCTGAGCTTTGCCATTCCCGGCACGGTGATCGGGGTCAGCTACATCATGGCCTACAACCTGCCGCCGCTGGAGATCACCGGCACGGCACTGATCCTCGTCGCCTGCTTTGTGTTCCGCAATATGCCGGTTGGCGTGCGCGGCGGAATTGCCGCCATGAGCCAGCTGGACCGCAGCCTGGATGAAGCTTCACTGACGCTCGGTGCCAGCAGCTTCCGCACCCTGCGCAAGGTGATCCTGCCGCTGCTGAAGCCGGCGATCAGCGCCGCGCTGGTGTATGCCTTCGTGCGCGCTATCACCTCGATCAGCGCGGTGATCTTCCTCGTCAGCGCCCAGTACAACATGGCCACCTCCTATATTGTCGGGCTGGTGGAAAATGGGGAATACGGCGTGGCTATCGCTTACTCCTCGGTGCTTATCGTGGTGATGCTGGCAGTGATCCTCACCTTCCAGCTGCTGGTCGGTGAACGCCGCCTGCGCCGCACTAATCGCGTGGCAACGGCGCCTGTCGCCGTGGTTCCAACCACTTTATCTCAGGAGAGTGCCGTATGACCGCCATCAAAACCGGTTCCGTGGTGTTTGAAAACGTCAGTAAACAGTTTGCCGGCTTTACCGCCCTGCCCGACCTGTCGCTCACCGTCGAGCCGGGCACGCTGGTGACGCTGCTCGGCCCCAGCGGCTGCGGCAAAACCACTACCCTGCGCCTGTTGGCCGGGCTGGAGCACCCGACGTCCGGGCGCATCCTGATCGGCGGCAAGGATGTCACCCATCTGCCCGCCAACGAGCGCGATGTGGCGATGGTGTTTCAGTCCTATGCGCTGTTCCCACATATGAACGCGCTGGATAACGTGATGTACGGCCTCAGCGCCAGCGGCTTGAGTCGTAAGGAGGCGCAGGACCGGGCGCGTGAGGGGCTGAAGCTGGTCGGGCTGGAGACCATGGGCCAGCGCCTGCCTGCCGAACTCTCGGGCGGGCAGCAGCAGCGTATTGCCGTGGCGCGCGCGCTGGTGCTGGAACCGCAGGTGCTGCTGCTCGACGAGCCGTTATCTAACCTGGATGAACGCCTGCGCCGCCGCGTGCGCACTGAGATCCGCGATCTGCAGCAGCGCCTCGGCTTTACCGCCGTGTACGTCACGCACGATCAGGAGGAAGCGCTGGCGGTCTCCGATAAGATAATTGTCATGAAAGAGGGGCATATTGCCCAGCAGGGCGCACCGCAGGCGCTGTACCACTCTCCTGCCTCGGTGTTTATCGCCGATTTTATGGGCGAGGCAAATATCCTGCCCTGCGCCGTAGAGCGGGTGGAAGGCGGCGAAGCGCTGATCGTTCTCGGCAGTCGCACTTACCGCGTGCCCGGCATGCAGGCGCGACCAGGGGCAGCACAGCTGTCGGTGCGGCCAAAGTTTATTACGCTGCACGCCGACCAGCCCGGTGCGCTGAACGGGGAAGTGACCCACAGCACCTGGCTGGGCGATCACATCGAATATGAAGTGCAGACCGAGCTTGGCGCGCTGTTTGTTATCGATGTGCAGATGGAGCGCCAGCTGGCGCCCGCCACAGCGGTATCCGTAGATTTTAAACCTCAGGGGCTGGCGCTGATTGCGCAGTGATCCCGCTTTAATAAGGAATGACCATGAGTGACGAGATTTTGCAGCGCCTGGCGCTGGCCGAGCAGGTCGCGCGCCAGGCCGGGGTAAAAGCGCTGGACTATTTTAACCGCCGCGACAGCCTGGTGATAGAAACCAAGCGGGACGCGCAGGACGTGGTGTCGATAGCCGACCGCGAGGTGGAGCTGCTGATCCGCGAGCAGACCGCAGAGCAGTTCCCGCAGGACGGGTTTCTCGGCGAGGAGTATGGCCTGCTGCCCGGCAGCTCCGGCTACAGCTGGGTGGTTGACCCGATTGACGGCACCAGCCCTTTTGTTAACGGCATGCCGAACTGGTGCGTATCGGTGGCGGTGATCTATCAGGGTGAGCCGGTAATCGGCGTGATTATGGCCCCGTGCCAGCAGGAGTGCTTTGTCTCGGCACGCGGCCAGGGCGCGACCCTGAACGGCAGGCCGCTGAAGGTCGACCCGGCGCGCACCATGCAGAATCACGTTACCGGCTTTGGCGCTAACAGCTACGTTACGCCGCAGCGCGTCGGCGAGATTGTCGCTGCCATTACCGCCGTCGGCGGCAACTTCTTCCGCAACGGTTCCGGCGCGATGATGCTGGCCTATATCGCCGCCGGGCGCCTGGTGGGCTATTACGAACCTTATATGCACGCCTGGGACTGCCTGGCGGGCTACTGCCTGGTGAGCGAGGCAGGCGGCTGGGTACATCCGTTTAACACCGACGGTGAAAACCTGCTGCGCGGCGGCCCGGTGCTGGCGGTAGCCCCCGGCGCCAAAGAGGATTTACTGCGCATCGCTCAGCTGTAATCATCACGCGGGCGGGCCGAAAAGAGGGTCCGCCCCTGCATCAAACTCTCTGCGTAATGCACTTCGCGTAAAAGAAATGCCGCCGTTCTCCACTATATTGATCTGCGTCCGTACACCAAGCAGCATTAAATAAAACAATTGTCTCAATCTGCTTCTTTTTCAACGTGAATGTTAATAAGGACGTGATCATGTCTGACGTATTAAGACGCACCAAAATTGTTGCCACCCTGGGGCCGGCAACCGACCGCGATAACAACTTAGAAGAAATCATCAAGGCCGGGGCGAATGTGGTCCGGCTCAACTTCTCCCACGGCGCCGCCGCCGACCATATTGCCCGGGCGCAGCGCGTGCGCGACGTGGCGCAGCGTCTTGGTCGCCAGGTGGCGATCCTCGGCGATTTGCAGGGGCCGAAAATCCGCGTATCGACTTTCAAAGAGGGCAAGGCGCTGCTGACGGCCGGCGAGCCGTTTATTCTGGATGCCTGGCTGGAAAAGGGGCTGGGTGACAATCAGCGCGTAGGCATTGATTACAAAGCGCTGCCGGAGGATGTGCTGCCGGGCGATATTCTGCTGCTCGACGATGGCCGCATCCAGCTGCGCGTAGTGAGCATTGCCGGGGCCGCCATTCACACCGTTGTCACGGTGGGCGGCGTGCTGTCAAATAATAAAGGCGTCAACAAGCTCGGCGGCGGACTGTCTGCGGAGGCGCTAACCGAAAAAGATAAGGCGGATATTGTGACCGCCGCTGCGATGAACGTCGACTATCTTGCCGTCTCCTTCCCGCGCAACGGTGAAGACCTGCGCTACGCGCGCAGGCTGGCGCAGGAGGCGGGCTGCCGCGCGCTGATTGTGGCAAAGGTTGAGCGCGCAGAAGTGGTAGCCACGCCGGAGAGCATGGACGACATGATCCTCGCCTCCGACGTGATCATGGTGGCGCGTGGCGATCTCGGCGTAGAGATTGGCGATGCTGCGCTGGTGGCGGTGCAAAAGCGCCTGATTGCCCGCTCGCGCCAGCTCAACCGCGTGGTTATCACCGCCACGCAGATGATGGAGTCGATGATCACCAATCCGCTGCCGACCCGCGCCGAAGTGATGGACGTGGCAAATGCGGTACTTGACGGCACCGATGCGGTGATGCTCTCTGCCGAAACCGCCGCCGGCAGCTTCCCGGCCGAAGCGGTCGCCGCCATGCACGGCGTCTGCCTGGGGGCGGAACGTGTGCCGAGCGTCACGGTGTCAAAGCATCGCCTTGAGGTGCAGTTCGATAACATTGAAGAGATGACGGCGATGTCGGCAATGTATGCCGCAAACCATCTGACCGGGGTAAAAGCGGTGATCGCCATGACCGAATCCGGGCGCACCGCGCGCATGATGTCACGCATTACCTCACGCCTGCCGATTTTCGCCCTCTCCCGTCATCAGTCCACGCTTAACCTCACCACGCTTTACCGCGGGGTGACGCCGGTGCTGTTTAACGGCCATGCGGAGGGCGTGCAGTCGGCGCAGGATGCCATCGCGGTGCTGCGGGAAGCGGGTTATCTCAGTTCAGGGGACCTGGTGGTGCTGTCGCAGGGGGACAGCGTGGGGCTGATTGGCAGCGCGAATACCTGCCGGATTTGTATCGTCGATTAGCGCAGAATCAGGGTCGACCGGAAAAGCGGGTCTTCAATACGAATGGCGCAAATCTCGGCACGGGTCGACCGGAAAAGAGGGTCGACCCCTACGAGTTTTTGGTAGTGGCTGACCCTCTTTTTCGGTCAGCCAGCCACATCCCGCTTATTTCAGACGGTACGCCACCACGGCATCACCCTCTTTGGTGCCCAGCGAACCGTGACCACCGGCCGCAATCACCACGTACTGCTTGTTGTCGCTGCCCATATAGGTAGAAGGCGTTGCCTGACCGCCCGCTGGCAGCTCGGTCTGCCACAGCAGTTCGCCGCTGTTGACGTCGTAAGCGCGGAAGAAGTTATCCGCCGTTGCGCCATGGAACACCACATCACCGGCCGTGGTTAACGGCCCACCGTGTGACACCATCCCCATCGGGAAACCGATTGGGAAACGGCCCGGCAGGAACGAGGTTTTCAGATTTTTAGTGGTACCTACGCGGCGCATCCACTCGGTTTTACCGGTAGACAGGTCAACGCCCACCATACGGCCCCAAGGTGGCGCGATGCACGGGATCCCCAGGCTGGAGGAGAGCTGCTGAATATGAATGGCATAATCGCCGTCAAAGTTCTCATTCCAGTACGGCGTGCCGTCCTTGGTGAACAGGCGCTGTTTAGCATTTTCCGCGTTACGTTTGATCAGGTTGTACTTATAGGCCAGGCGTACCGGCGAAGCGATCAGGATCTGGCGCTCAGGGTCAACCGCCACCGATCCCCAGTTAAACACCCCGATATTGCCTGGGAAGACAATCGAACCGCCTTCGGTCGCTGGCGTCCACGGGTTGCCGTCGTAGCGCAGGGATTTAAAGTCAATGCGGCAGGCCATCTGGTCGAACGGCGTGATGCCCCACATTGATTTTTCGCTCAGCGGCTCCGGGATAAAGTTCAGCGCGGAGACCGGCTGCGTTGGCGAATACTTCTCGCCAGCAATACCTTTAGTAGAAACGTCTTTCTGATTGATCGGATACACCGCCTCACCGGTCAGACGATTAAGCACAAACAGGTTGCCGGTTTTGGTCGGCAGGATCACCACCGGCTGTTTCTTGCCCTGGTAATCAATATCCAGCAGCGACGGCTGTGATGGATTATCGCGGTCCCAAAGGTCATGCTTCGATGACTGGAAGCGCCATTTAAAGGCACCGGTTTTCAGATCCAGCGCCACCAGCGTGTCGCGGAACTTCTCGGTGTTGCTGTCGGCATTACGCTCAATCCCCACTTCATCCGGGGAGGCATTACCAAATGGAACGTACACCAGGCCATTTTTCAGGTCAGCGCTCAGCGTGGCCCAGGCTACCGGCGTATCCTGCGGATAGGTGGCGTCAGCCGCAATCGGCTGAGTGTTTTCCGGGTTAGCCGGATCAAAGTTCCACACCAGGCGACCGGAAGTGGCATCGTAAGCGCGGATCACGCCAGACGGATTACCGCTGTTGAAGCCGTTATCCATCACCGACCCCCCGACAATCACCAGATTGCCGGCTACCAGCGGTGCCGCAGTCTGCATCAGCGCGTGCGGGCGCACAGTACCCATGTTGGCATGCAGATCGACCACGCCGTTGTTGCCGAAGTCGGCACACAGTTTACCGGTATCGGCATCCAGCGCGATCAGTTTGGCATCGTTGCTGGCGTTAAAGATACGCTTGCGGCAGATAGCTGGGCTGGCCGCGCCAGTGTCTGCCTGGGCCTGCTGGCCGCCGTCGTAATAGCTCACGCCGCGACAGGTCTGGTGCTGTTGCAGATAAGAAGCCTCTTTCTTCGGCTGATATTTCCATTTCAGCGCCCCGGTTTCCGGGTTCAGCGCGTGAATTTCATTGTGCGGCGTACAGAAATAGACGCTGTTGTTAACCTTCAGCGGGGTCGCTTCAAAGGTGTATTCGTAAGCATCATCGCTGGCGCGCAGATCGCCGGTATGATAAGTCCAGGCCACCTGCAGGTTGCTGACGTTATCGCGGGTGATCTGCTTGAGGTCGGAGAAGCGCAGGCCATTGCTGGTGCCGCCGTAGGCTGACCAGTCACTGCCTGCCACCTCGGTACTGCTGCCCTGACGCTGGGTGGTGATGGTGCCCGCTTTCGGATACGGGTCATAGAACATCATCCCCACTACCAGCGCGATAATCAGCACCATGGTGGTACCGAGGAACGGATGGAAGCGGCGTTTTTCAGCTTTATACAGCGGGCGTACCACCCACGGCATCACCAGCCACAGGCCGATCAGACCAATGATATCCCCACGTGGGATCCACTGCCATTTGTCGAAGCCGACTTCATAAATTGACCACGCGACCACCAGCCATATCAGCACGGCATAGATGGAAAGCGCAATTTTTTTGTTCATAAACAGTGTGATAGCGGTAGCCAACAGGCCAACCCCGATAATCACATAGAATGGCGACCCTCCCAGCATCAGGAGTTGGGCGCCCATGTATAGCATAGCGATTGCAATGACCGCGATGACAATACCGGTGAGTTTGTTAAGCATTGGTATCCCTTAGTGTTAATCAACGTAATTATTTTCTGACAAATAATTACATGCACTATACATTAAATTAACTAAAAAAATCTGATAAAAACCCAAAAAAGGTTTGATGTAAGGGATACCCAGGCCACTGGATTCCCGGTGGATGCGGAGTCTGCAATCCCCGGCTTTAAGAGCGATCGGCTGAAGAAGCTGGAAAACATCCACCGCTGGTCGCTCTCAAGGGTAGTGCCTGTTACTACAATTCTTTGTTCTCTTTGATGCTCCATCCAGACGAGAATTCCGCGCCACGAGCACCCTCTGTCGTTTGCTCAAAATAATGATTACTCACTTCTGCTGCCCTGAAGCAGTAAGTAACGCCAAATAAATCCTGCCCGGTTGCCCCATTAAATACCACATCGGTAACCATCACTTGTTTCAGGTTTATTTTGAAATATTCTAACTGTTCACCTCCGGCTTTGCAGGAAGAGAGCTCTACCGAGTTAATATGTTTCCCATTTGATACATAGTGTAGTAAATTGGGTGTGGCTTTATCGATAAAAGCATTAACCGTTAAATCACGAAATTTAACTTTTCCTGCCCCACCGCCGCTGCCAACCTCTATAGCCGAAGGCTGCGTCGCTCCCCAGCCGAATGATTCTACCTGTATCCAACCCGGATGCCGTGCATCTTTTGATTCCCCCGTAATGCCATCAACTCTTAAAAAGATATCCTTGCTCATTTCACTCTCCTTAATTATCTGCTATATACACTCAAGCAGATCCTACAGGGAAAAGGGAGAATAAAAAAGTGGATAACTATCTGGATAAAAACAGGCTGCGCGTGACTTACCGGATGCTTGCCAAAAAAGCAGCCGAAAACTTGAATGATAAAGCCAAAGTTATCTCAATCTGGCATATAAAGGATTATCTGATACGCATTCGCTTTCAGGAGGATATTCAGCGATTTATTGACGCTAATATGCAGGCTTTAAACAACGCTAAATCTGATAATGAGTGCAATCTATATGTAGATAATATGCGACAGGAGCAAATCAACCTCGAAAAACAGGACAGAATGCTGAGATTTGGTGACGCGGTCGTCACAGCGTCAGCGCAGTTTTTTCACGATCATGAAAAAGTCATTGGCTATGTGATTGATGGGATTGGTGTAGTAATCGGTGGGCTACAGGTGGTCGGTGGTGCGGGTATTCTTGCCACATCAGTAATGAGCGGGAATGTTGTGGGCATAATAGCCGGGGCTAATATTTTTTTAAATGGATTGTCATCAACTTTTGAGAGTTATCAGAAATTAACTGGTGATGCTAACCCCACTAATTTCATGAGAGATACCCATCAGGATATAGCGGAATTTTTAGGATTTGACAGAAGAGTTGGAACGTTGTCATATCAGATAACTGATTTGTCCACGGTATATTATGGAATAATAAAACTATCCCTAAAGCCAGAAGCATGAAGATTGTTTAGCCATTTACCTTCTGATTACTACCGAAAAGTCAGTAAGATGAGCAGACCCGCTCTTGCAATAAAAGGGGCTGGAGCAGCAGTAAAAGCAATCAAGTTAGGCATAACCATTAACGACCTGAATGAGAAAGAGAAAGAAATAAAGTGAACAGCAATACTCACTTGTCATTCCTGTTCGATATGAATTTATAAGCTTTACAGGACAATCCGAATGGAATCAGGAAGAAAAAAACAGAAAAGCCAAATGCAAAAACAACAGATAACCCAACCCAGTACTGCCTGTAACGAAGCAAAACAAAAATATATGACAAGATAACAAACAGAAGTATACATAAACCCCTAATGAATATTTGTCTTAACCCTTTAATAGTGGGCTCATATTTTCCCGTTTCCCCTCCGCCCCTAATAATAGCATCATCTAGCCGGACTATCTCTTTCTCTGTAAAGCCGCCTTTCAACAGGTCTTCTCGCGTTACTTCTTTCATTGCTTGCTCTCCTTAAGCTTCCTGCCATCCCGCGTGGGTCATTAAGCTATCACAAGCCTGAACAGAAATGTATTCCTCGCAAATACCCTTTTACACTATCCGTGGCTGTACCGTTGACCATAAAAAAGCCCCGCACTAAGCGGGGCGTGTTCAGCAGTGAAGCCAGCGGTTAACGCACGATCAAGCCGAGCAGGATCCCGACCGCGCCGAAGTCGGAGTCGCTGAAGGTGGTGTTCGCCAGGCCAATGCTGCCCAGTACCGGCAGCAGGAACACCGGAATAAAGGTGATCAGCAGGCCGTTGGTGAACGCACCGAGGATGGCGCCGCGACGCCCGCCCGTTGCATTACCGAATACTCCGGCGGCCGCGCCGACGAAGAAGTGCGGCACCACGCCTGGAATAATCACCGTCATGTTCAGCGCATACAGCAGGAACATGCCCAGCACCCCGGCCACAAAGCTGCTGAGGAAGCCAACCAGTACCGCGTTCGGCGCATACGGGAACACCACCGGGCAGTCGAGCGCCGGTTTGGCGTTCGGCACCAGCTTGTCGGAAATCCCTTTAAACGCCGGAACGATCTCCGCAATCACCATACGTACGCCCTGCAGCACGATATAAACCCCGGCGGCAAAGGTGATCGACTGCATTAGCGAGAACATAAACCAGTTTTTGCCACCCGCGTTCATCTCTTTCACCGTTGATGGACCGGCCACCAGGCAGGTGAAGATAAAGATGAAGAACATGGTAAAGGCAATCGCCACCGGCGTGTCGCGCAGGAACAGCAGGCTTTTCGGCACTTCCATATCTTCGGTCGACTTCTCTTTATTGCCGAACTTGCTGCCGATCCAGGCAGAGAGCAGCTGAGAGATCGCCGAGAAGTGACCGAACGCCACATCATCCGAACCGGTTACCTTTTTCATGTACGGGTGGATGATGGCCGGGAAGAACACCATCGACACGCCGACCACCAGCGAACCGACGGCGATCAGGGTGGCCCCCTTCATGCCCGCCGTAGCCAGAATCACCGCCACCATCATCGACATAAACAGCGTGTGGTGGCCGGTCAGGAAGATGTATTTCCACGGCGTAAAGCGCGCAATCGCAATGTTAATTACCATGGCGAAGAACATGATCATCGCCATTTCCGTGCCGAAGCTCTTCTGCGCTACCGCCACGATCGCTTCGTTATTCGGCACCACGCCCGGGATCCCGAAGGCATGATGGAAGATAGCGGCGAAGTCGCCCAGCGAGGAGACAATCAGCCCGGCGCCCGCACCGAGGATCAGGAAGCCCATCACGGTTTTTACCGTGCCTTTGATCACTTCGGTCGCCGGCTTTTTCTGCGCCACCAGACCGATCAGTGCAATCAGCCCCACCAGGATGGAGGGCTCAGACAGCACGTCGCTCATTAAAAAACGGAAAAATTCCATTTCTGGCTCCCTGTTATAATGCGCCGAGTTCGGTCAGCGCCGCTGCGATACGCTCTTTCATCGCCACTTTGTCCACCATGTTTTTCAGGGAGACAATTTTGCCTCCAACCTGCTGAGCGACTAATTGCTCGGCAATATCGGAGGTGCCGACGAAGATATCGCTCTGGGTGCCTTTGGCCGAGCCAAGGTCGACATGGTCAACGTCAGCGTTGACACCCAGATCTTTCACAATGCTTTTGATGCTCATTTCCATCATCAGGCTGGTGCCCAGGCCGTTGCCACATACCACGGTGATTTTCATTTTGTGTCCTCTGGTGTTTATCAATAACGCGAAATAATGGATAAAATCTCTTCAACCGTCGTCGCAGCCATCAGTGACGCGGTATCTTCAGGGGTATCAAACAGCTGTGCCAGCGCGGTAATAATACCGATATGGCTGTTGCTGTCGGTCGCGGCCAGCACAATCAGCAGGTGCACCGGGTCGTTACCGTCTGAGTCAAAGTTCACCCCCTGCTGCACCACGGTCAGGCTGACTCCCATTTTGTGGGCGCCGTCTTCCGGGCGTGCATGAGGCATAGCGAGACCGGGGCCAACCACGTAATATGGGCCGATGGCTTCATGCGAGCGGAAAATGGCGTCTACGTAGCGCGCTTCCACCGTGCCGTTATCAAGCAGCGGCTGGCAGGAAAGCGAGACGGCGTGACGCCAGTCGGTGCAGGCGGGAACAATCTGGACAACATCAGCGGTCAGTAATTCTTTCAGCATTTCAGGTCACCTCTCTCTCATCGCTCGAGCAGAGTAGTGCCAGTAACGCTGGAATAATGTGACGAATATCTAAAAAGATAACGCTAACTGTTATAACTATCACTAAATGTGACCGGCTTATCATCCGCCGAAGAATAAGTTGTTGCCTAAAGGTTGGCGCGGCACACTGCAACTGTGCCGTAAATGAGGATCAGGCGGGCCGATCGGAAAAATGATCGGCCCCTACAGCGCTATTATTCGGCCTTTGTAGGGGCTGACCCTCTTTTCGGTCAGCCCGCTTGACCAGATGATGAAAGGAGAAACCAGGATGCGAAAGCGGCGAAGTAGCGGTCGCGTGACACTGCAGGATGTGGCCGACTATGTCGGCGTCGGCGCGATGACGGTGTCGCGCGTCATGCGCACGCCGGAGCTGGTTTCTGAAAAGGTGCGCAGCAAAGTTGAGCAAGCCGCACGCGCACTGGGTTATGAAGCCAACCCCGACGCCAGCGACATCGCCAGCAGCAGCGCCAGCCGCGTCACCTTGCAGGACGTGGCGCGCCACGCCGGTATCGGCCCGATGACGGTCTCCCGCGCCCTGCGTGACCCTTCGCTGGTCTCTGACGCCTCGCTCAAAAAAGTGCAGCAGGCGGTCACAGAACTGGGCTACGTACCGTACCTTGCCGCCGCCTCGCTGGCCTCCAGCACCCTGCATACCGTCGCCGTGCTCTACCCCTTTCAGCACGATCGCGCCAGTACGCGCTTTATTCAGGCGCTGCAACAGACGCTGAGCAAACAGCCTTTCCAGTTAATCATGGCCTGCCACGAGTATCATCAGTACGGCGAAACGCCGCTGGTGGAGAAGCTGCTGCAGCACCGCCCTTCCGCGCTGGTGCTGTTCGGCGCGCAGCTGGCGAGGAAAACCGCCGATCTGATTGAGTCCTGCGAACTGGTGACCGCCAACGTCTGCGGCGCCGAGCGCTTTAACGCCGATATCACGCTGGATATTGCGATAAGCGATGCCGCCGAACGCCTGACCCGCCACCTGCTGGATAAAGGCTATCGCCGCATCGCTTTTATCGGCGCGCAGACCGACAACCGCCTGCACAAGCAGCAGCTTAACGGCTGGCACAAGGCGATGCTGGCGCACTATCAGAACGCGGACCTGATGATCACCGTGCCGGACGCACCGAGCCTGCAGTTTGGCCGCTACGCCCTAGGCCAGCTGCTACAGAATCAGCCGGACCTCGATGCGATTATCTGCAGCCATGAAGAGATTGCTTTTGGCGTGCTGGCCGAGTGCCAGCGCCGGTTGCTGAAGGTGCCGTACGACCTGGCGGTCGCCTGCCTGGACGGCTCCAGCAACTGTGACCACACATTCCCGGCGCTGACGTCGATGCGCCTCAATTATGAAAAACTTGGCCAGCAGGTCGGCGAGCGGCTAATGGCGATGCTGGATGACGCCCCGCAGCCGCTGGCCGAGCAGGCGAAGTTTACCCTCGAGCCTGGCGCCAGCAGCTGAAGGATTACTCCAGCTTTTCGTGGCTGATGACAAAAAGCCGGTGTGGATGATAATCGCGGTCTTCCCCCCAGCCATATTGCGCCCAGTGGTCGTAAAAATCGTCCCAGTTGGGGATAGCACGCAGGGGACGATCGTAGAAACGGCCGTCAGACAGATAGACATGGTATTCAGGCTGCGCCAGAGCCCAGGCAATCATCCCCTCCCAAAAGCGGCGGCCATCGCCGCTATGCTCGCTGTCGGAAACCACGATGGAATAGCGCTGAAGAAAATAGCGGAAGAAGCGCCGGGCGAGACCATGAACCGCCTCTTCGTGCTGAGGCAACACGCTGCGCCACACCATAATCTGCGTACAGCTGCGCCGCGAAGGGACGATAGTGTCCAGCAGCAGTAGCTTGACGGCATACACGGTTTCCGGCTCTGCGCCTGCTTTAATCAGGCGATACTGATCTTCACGCGATGATTGCAGCAGGCGATACCCCAGCGGCACCGCGTAGTCAGGCAGGTAAAAATCATGCGACCCGCCATCGATAAATGCCTGGGTATGCTGGGTATTCTTCCCTGTTGATGTCCGGCTGAGTTTCTCATCGAACTCCGCCGACGGAATAAGTAGTGGCATCCCTGTCTTCCTCCCTGATTTCTGCATCCTTTCCCCTCCTGTGGCATAAAAACCGTTGCGCAGGCGGGCCTCTATTTCCAACCTAAGCCCTGCTGCTACTTTTAGCAATTATGCTTTTTTTTTATACAGCGCGCCGCACAAATTTCCGGCCAGAAGAGAAAAAAGTTCACTGGTAATAGCCGTTTATCACCATCTTCAGTTAGTCTGTTTGCCATGGTGCAAACGATCCAAGGAGATATTATGACTCAACCCGTAGCGCGATCCCTGACGGTTAACGAGGCGCTGGACGCCCTGGATAGCCAGTACAACGCGGCGGTCGATGCCCTGCGTGATGCCATTACCGCATTTATCGCTAACGGCGCCCTGCCGGATGCGGCACGCCGTGCCGCCGGTCTGTTTGTCTACCCGCAGCTGCGCGTCAGCTGGAACGGCGTTGCCCCCTCGCAGCGCCTGACCCGCGCCTTTGGCCGCTTTACCCGAGCCGGCTGCTACAGCACCACCATTACCCGTCCGGCCCTGCTGCGCCACTATCTCAGTGAGCAGCTGTCGATGCTGACCAGCGAATATCAGGTCACCATTGAAGTGCTGCCATCGCAGCAGGAGATCCCCTTCCCGTATGTCATTGACGGTTCCGGGCTGGCGCTGGATCGCAGCATGAGCGCCGGGATCGCCCAGCACTTCCCGACCACCGAGCTATCACAGATTGGCGATGAGAATGCCGACGGCCTGCTGCCACCGGGGGAAACTTTCCCGCTGTCGCACTTCGATGCGCTGCGCACCGACTTTTCGCTGGCCCGCCTGCGCCACTACACCGGCACCCCAGTGGAAGACTTCCAGCCCTACGTGCTGTTTACCAACTACACGCGCTACGTTGATGAGTTCGTGACGTGGGCCTGCGCGCAGATAGCCGACCCGGCCTCGCCGTACGTGGCCCTCTCCTGCGCGGGCGGCACTACGCTGACCCACGACACGCCGCACCCGGAGCAGACCATCTCCGATCTGGCATGGAAAAAACATCAGATGCCCGCCTGGCACCTGATTGCTGAAGACGGCCAGGGCATTACGCTGGTCAATATCGGCGTTGGCCCGTCAAATGCTAAAACCATTTGCGACCATCTGGCGGTGATGCGCCCGCATGCCTGGCTGATGATTGGCCACTGCGGCGGCCTGCGTGAGAGCCAGACCATTGGCGATTACGTGCTGGCGCACGCCTATCTGCGCGATGACCACGTGCTGGACGCGGTGCTGCCGCCGGATATCCCAATCCCGAGCATTGCCGAAGTGCAGCGTGCGCTGTACGACGCGACCAAGCAGGTCAGCAACATGCCGGGCGAAGAGGTGAAACAGCGCCTGCGTACCGGAACGGTAGTCACTACCGACGACCGCAACTGGGAGCTGCGCTACTCAGCTTCCGCGCTGCGCTTTAACCTCAGCCGCGCGGTGGCGGTAGATATGGAGAGCGCCACCATTGCCGCACAGGGTTACCGCTTCCGCGTTCCTTACGGCACGCTGCTATGCGTCTCCGACAAACCTCTGCACGGTGAGATCAAGCTGCCGGGCCAGGCGAATCGCTTCTACGAAGGGGCGATTTCCGAGCATTTGCAGATTGGCATCCGCGCGATTGATCTGCTGCGCGCCGAGGGCGACCGCCTGCACTCGCGCAAGCTGCGCACCTTTAACGAGCCGCCGTTCCGTTGATGTTGGGTAGATAACGGCTGCAGCATAAGCCGTTATCTACTTTTCGTTGAGATAAAATTGTCACAGTCACTATTGATGCTGTTATGACCTTGCTCAGGGTCAAGTATCAGGCTGCTGGCATCATCAGTCCGTTCATTAAAGCGAAAGCCGTCACTAGCCAAAATAATTCTCCGCCCCAAAGTTAGTTGATGATGATTTATCTCGGGTTTAATAAATCGCCTGGCATTCAAACAGCGAGTTAAAGTATGACGGTAAGCATCGCAACTCCGCTCGCCCATCTGTTCGAGTTGTATCGCACAATTGTGGGGATTTATTATCCATTCTATTACTCCAACATCATTTAACAGGCCCGCCAAACAGTCCCCACAATGGAAAGTTGTAAATTCACCGCTAATCTTATTCAGGATCAACAGGACATAACTGGCCTTATGAAGAAGATACTGATGACGTAAGAATCGATGATTATGAATGAGTAACTCTATAACAGCACTATCCTGCCGCTGATTAGGCGGGCGGCTCGTTACGTAATTGGCACTTTCTCTGACAATGCAATTTGCCCAGAAATTAGCGAACTCATTTCCCCCACGTTGCTTACCTTCAGCACCGTCGACAAGAGCGCTCACCAGAACCTGTTGGTTCTGAAAAATCACACCAGCATCGCTATTAACTTCACGCTGCGTTCCCTGACTACTTTCCCATAAATAATGCATTAGCGTGGCTCTTTATCGACGATACTTTCGATGCGGCGAAAGATGATCGTCTCACGCCCGGCATCGCCGGCGGACTGGCTCTGTACCGCATAGTCAAAATCACTGTTCGCCAGTAATTTCTTAAACTCTTCGGCAATGAAATTTGCCACGTCAGCAGGCGCTTCTGCTATTTCGCTTATCAGTTCTTCACGACCATCAACAACATGCAGAATATCTTCAACATCACGACTGCTCAGAGGGTCTCCATTACCTCGCCCCTGCCAGGCAACGAGCTTAGTTGCAATGAAATAAACAGGACTGACTACCTTAATTTCAAGGTCTGCATCCAGATGGTGTATCTGAGCACTCAACATGGCACTCTGATACCATTGATTAGTGAAACCTAAGACGGATTCATCATCTGGCATAAAATCGACTCTTAGTTCGCCTAATTTCATTGCGCAGATCGGTTCATCGTCTTCAGGTATTTCCACCCTGAAACCCTGGCTGATGAGACGCTGTTGCAGTTTGTTCCACTCGTTGTAACCCATGACGTTTACGATCAGGTCAACATCATCCGTATGCCTGACCTGTTCTCGAGTATATTCGTCTGTAATCAACAGGCTGGTGGTACATCCACCAACAAATGTCATGCCCTCACAAAGCTCTTTTCCCAGCGCTTGCGCTACCTGCTTGAGCATTTTGATATGAATCTGTGCATGTTCAGGCATCGGATATTTCCATCTGTTTTTTCAACAAGGAAGTAGCGAGTTCCCGCTCTCTGGCAAGACCTATTCTCAATGCATCGATTAACGCCAGAAGACGATACATCTCCGGATCATTTCGGATGGCAACAGCGAAGCTTTTAAATAAGGGATTTACTGCCAGACCTTTGGTATTTCCTGATGGTTCAGCCCATACGGGCACCATTTCACCGCCGCTCATCAGTTTTCCTTCAAGTACTGGCGCGGCAAAAGAGGTGGATATGCCTCGTGTTAACTCCCCTTTTTTTGCAGGAAAGACATAGCGTACACCCGCTATCAAAAACTCGAAAAGTGCCCGCTTATTCGTTCGTGGAACGTGAAGTTTACGGTCGTATTTGACCAGTCCAATATCAATCATTGCATTAAGAGACACGCTAACCTGACTTTTACTGATGCCAGTTTCCTTTGCCAGATTACGTACGCTGTATCGCTCGACGATCCACTGGTCGATTAACTCTGACTCAGGCAAGTCATTGCCCCATCCAGGCCCGCCCTCCCTGACACCCATCTCGATCTCCCAGGTTTTCTCCCAATCAGACGTCGCCGCTATACCGCGATGCTGCTGCACCCAGTCATCTTTTTTTTGCAGGCAGATGAGTTTTAGCATCAAACCTAAATCCTGACCTTTCATGTGTTCCTCTCTGCTGGGACGCTCAACCGTCCCAAGTCCTGGGACAAAGGACATCTTGTTGAATGATTTTAAAATAGTCAATGCCTTTGAGGGGGTCTATTATGTGACACCTGTCGCTGTTACAGGTGTCACATTTCCTTCTTGTGTCACTCCCTCTCCCCTCTGTAGAAACAGAAATAAACAAATAGAATCAGCAAATTACCAAAAAAGCACTTTATGGCACGCTTTTCGCACTATGTCGCCCTGAGTTCCTGCACCGGCCGCTGACTGCGGCGATGGACAGGTTTTCTTGTTCCACTCTCAAGGGAAATATGATGAAAGCAGCACGTTGGTATAAAGCGCACGATATCCGCATTGACGACATCGAGGAGCCGCAGGTATCCGCAGGCAAAGTCAAAATCAAAGTGGCGTGGACTGGGATCTGCGGTAGCGATCTGCATGAGTACCTCGCCGGCCCCATTTTCGTCCCGGTCGATAAGCCGCACAAAATCAGCCATGACATCGCCCCGATTGTGATGGGCCACGAGTTCTCCGGCGAAGTGGTCGAGGTGGGCGCAGGCGTCAGCAAATTTAAAGCAGGTGACCGCGTGGTGGTGGAACCTATCCTCGCCTGCCGCGAGTGCGAGGCCTGCCGCGAAGGCAAATATAACCTGTGCGGCGACCTTGGCTTCCACGGTTTATCCGGCGGCGGCGGCGGTTTCTCCTCTTTTACGATGGTTGACGAGCATATGGTGCACCGCATGCCGGATGGCCTCTCTTACGAGCAGGGTGCGCTGGTCGAGCCTGCCGCCGTGGCGCTACATGCGGTGCGCATGAGTAAGCTGAAAGCCGGGGATAAAGCGGCGGTATTCGGCGCGGGCCCGATTGGCCTGCTGGTGATTGAAGCGCTGCGCGCGGCGGGTGCTTCTGAGATTTACGTGGTGGAGCTGTCGCCGCAGCGCGCTGAGAAGGCGCTTGAGCTGGGCGCCAACGTGGTGATTGACCCGAGCAAGAAGGACGCTGTTGCCACCATCCGCGACCTGAGTAAAGGCGGCGTAGACGTGTCGTTCGAAGTGACCGGGGTGCCGGTAGTGCTGAAACAGTGCATCGACGCCACCCGCTACGAGGGCGAAACCATTATTGTCTCTATCTGGGAGGGCGAAGCCTCATTCCATCCGAACAGGGTGGTGCTGGCCGAACGCAACGTGAAGGGTATTATTGCCTATCGCCATATTTTCCCGGCGGTGATGGAGCTGATGACCCAGGGCTACTTCCAGGCCGATAAGCTGGTAACTAAGCGCATTGAGCTGAACGATCTGGTGACCGAAGGTTTTGAGGCACTGGTCAAAGAGAAGAATCAGGTGAAAATCCTGGTGCGCCCGCCGCAGTAACCGCTGCTATAGGGTCGACCTCTGCGGTCCCCCCCAGACATTGATCTGAATATTATCGCGGGATGACAGGTGCACGGTTTCAGGAGGAAGGGCTGCTTTCCGCACCGGCATGAATACATCCCTGTAGCGAGGCAGCACGGCCATCCCTGGCCGTGGGCCTGCTGCAATCAGCCCGCCCTCCTTGCACCCAAGGCCCCAGCGTCGCGGTTTAAAGCCACAGCGAGCACGATGGTAACGGGGGGCTGAGCTCAGAGCGGTTTGCGGACGTTTAGCGATGGAAGTCATTTCTGGAGATAACTCAGGCTCTACCTTGGTCGCCACTTCCATCGATAGCAGCCTGAACTTTTAAGTAACTAATTGATAACCCGCCGGGGCCTGCTGCATTTCTTTGCTACTTTCATTTAATCAGATTTTAAAAAGATGAAGAGGCCGCAGGACCATTATGAGCAAGAAAAATCATCGTACAGTGCCTGGTGTACATCCATATGATGGGCCCGCAGGCGGCTGGGGAGCACTCAAGGCCACCGCCATTGCCGTTAAAAACCAGATGGATACCTTCAAAGCGCCGCCCACTTTGATGCGCACAAACCAGCCAGAAGGCTTTGACTGCCCCGGCTGTGCCTGGCCGGATAAGGACCATGGTTCAACCTTCCAGTTTTGTGAGAACGGCGCCAAGGCCGTCACCTGGGAAGCCACCACCAAACGCGTGACGCCGGCATTTCTTGCAGAAAATACCGTTACCTCCCTGCTGAAGCGAACAGACTTCGAGCTTGAGGGGTATGGCCGGTTAACCACGCCACTGCGATACGATGCAGCAAGCGATACCTTTAAAGAAGTGAGCTGGGACGAAGCATTCAGCCACATCGCCAAAGGTCTGGCAGCGCTGCAGCCGGACGAAGTCGAGTTTTATACCTCCGGCCGGGCATCTAACGAAGCAGCCTACCTGTTTCAGCTGTTCGCCCGCGAGTATGGAACCAACAATTTTCCTGACTGTTCAAACATGTGTCACGAAGCGACAAGCGTAGGCTTGCCGCAGTCGATAGGTATCGGTAAAGGCACTGTCTCACTGGACGACTTCGATAGCGCAGAGCTCATTCTCTCAATGGGCCACAATCCGGGGACCAACCACCCGCGTATGATGGGGACGTTGCACGAGCTGGCGCGCCGCAAAGTACCTATTATCGTCTTTAACCCAATGCGTGAACGCGCGCTTGAGCGTTTCGCCGATCCGCAGAATGTCATGGAGATGGCCACTTACGGCTCGACTGACATCGCCTCAACTTACTATCTGGTGCGCGCCGGAGGCGACTCGGCTGCGCTAAAAGGCATCGCTAAAGCGGTACTTGAAATTGAGGCCGAAACAGGCGCGGCGCTGGATCATGATTTTATCAACGAGCACACCGAAGGTTTCGAGCGCTTTGCAACGGACATTCATGCCACTTCGTGGCATTCAATTGAGCATGACTCCGGTCTGAAGCAAGCGGAACTTCGCAGCGTGGCAGAAGCCTATGTCAAATCGAAGGCCACCATCCTGACCTACGGCATGGGCATCACCCAGCACAACCGCGGAACGGACAACGTACGCCTGCTGGTTAATCTGTTGCTGATGCGCGGCAATATCGGTAAACCCGGTGCTGGCGTGTGTCCGCTGCGAGGTCACTCTAACGTCCAGGGCAACCGCACCGTAGGGATCACTGAAAAGCCCGGCTCTGATTTCCTCAGCAAGCTGCAAAATGTATTCGGATTTATTCCGCCCGCTCAGCACGGTCACGATGCGGTGCAGGCGATGCAAGCCATGGTAGAGAAAAGAGCTAAGGCACTGATTTGCCTTGGCGGTAACTTTGCGGTGGCGTTACCCGATCCTGATGTCTCCTTTGCGGCGATGCGTGAACTTGAGCTCAGCGTCCACATCGCCACCAAACTTAACCGGACACATCTTCTGACCGGGAAAGAGACGTTGCTGCTGCCTTGCCTCGGACGCACTGAACTTGACGAGCAATCCGGTATCCGGCAGTCGGTCACCGTTGAAGACTCGATGTCGATGGTGCACGCCTCCTCCGGTAAGCTCAAGCCTGCATCGCCACTGCTGCGCTCTGAACCTGCGATAGTCGCCGGGATGGCGAAAGCTTCCTTGCCGGATACACGGGTTAACTGGAGTGAACTGGTTGCCGATTATGACCTCATCCGGGAGCTGATCGAAAAAACCATACCCGGTTTTGACAACTATAACGCGCGTATTCGTCACCCCGGCGGTTTCCAGATGCCGCTTCCACCGAGAGAGCGCATCTGGCCCACTCAATCAGGAAAAGCGGTGTTTTCAGTCTATCAGGGCACTCATGAGGATTTATCCGTTGAGGGTGAGGACGTGCTGCGGCTCATTACATTACGCAGTCACGATCAGTACAACACCACAATCTACGCTTTAGACGACCGCTATCGCGGCGTATTTGGCCGCCGCGATGTGCTATTTATGTGCGATTATGACCTTGAGCGTCTGGGCCTGGAACACGGTGATGTCGTCGATCTTGAGTCAGCGGTACCGGGCTACCACATGCGCCTCGAATCCATGACGGTAGTGCGTTACGCTATTTCACCGGGGTCGATTGGCGCCTACTACCCTGAAGCTAACGTACTTATTCCGCTCGACTATATCGACAAGGAAAGCGGCACACCATCCTATAAATCTGCGCCAGTTCGTATCACTCTCAGGTCGCACGAAATAGCTAAAACGCCAGTGGGTTGAATCGTCGGGATAATAGATGCGGCAGGCGAATTGTCTGCCGCATCTTCAACTTCTGGCGTTGACCGCATTTCAATTTTAAAACGGGGCGTAAAATCGAATAAAAAAGACGGCTGAAGCGTTTACACGATACTCACTCTGAGGATTATCAATATGACTCGTTTCATGCATGCCATCGCCCTGGGCTTTTTGTTCCATCCGCTTTGCTTATACGCCAGCCCGGTCAGCTACCGTATCGACACTCAAAACACGACAATTTCCCTCTCATGGCATGCATTTGGCAGTGTCTCTAAAGCCAGCATGGCAAAGGTGACGGGAGGAATTACCCTGGATGCAGGAGATGAAAGGGCGGACCGTATCGAAGTGACCATTCCGGCCGCGACCCTTGAGGCTTTCAATGGCCTGTTAACTTATCAGATGAAAAGCCGTCCCTTTTTTGATGCAGAGCGCTATCCGAACATCGCTTTCACCAGCAGTCGCCTTGTGGCACTGGGAAACGGACATTTTCGCTTGTTTGGCACGCTGAAAATCAAGAACGTCACGCGCCCGGTGATCCTTGACGCCTCACTGAATGGGAAAAAGGCGGTATCCTCCAGTACTGAGATCCTTGTTATGCATGCTTCAACAGCGATTTCGCGTTCAGCATTCAATATGGACAGCTTTGCCGCACTGGTGGATGACACGGTAACAATTAATATTGAAATTCAGGCCCGTCCGTATCAAAGCGCATAGTGACAAAATTGCCCATACAAGATATTTGAACGGGCAGCGATGAGCGAGAAGCGCAGTTGCTTTTGTAGCCGACCGAACCCTAAGCTAAACAGACCGCCTGACGTAGCGGCCGCCGTCACAGGAGTCATCGCCCCCCCTTATTCGGTGACCGGATGCCGTAACGCTGCATGCGGCGATAGAGCGTCATGCGGCTGATGCCCAGCTGGCGGGCCACCGCACTGTGGTTCCAGCGGGCGGCGTGCAGCTGCTGCATCAGCAACTGCGCCTGCGGCGGCAGGTCCGTGGCTTCCTGCGGGTCAGGCTGCGTGCGGGGATCGTCAGCGTGGGCCTTCAGGGTTTCCGGCAGATCGTCAACCTCAATCCGCCCGCCGTCACACACTGCGGCAGCGTAGTCGAGGACGTTACGCAGCTCGCGCAGGTTGCCGGGCCAGGCGTGCTGATGCAGCCGTGTGTGCGCCTGCGGCATCAGTTCAGCCCTGCCCGCCAGCATTCGGGCGACCAGCCAGTCGAGATCGCTGCGTGCGCGCAGCGGCGGCAGCGAGATGCGTGCGCCCTGCAGGCGATAAAACAGGTCGGCGCGGAAACGCCCCTGCTCCACCAGCTTATCGAGCGCGTGATGCGAGGCGGAGATCACGCGGATATCGACGGGCAGCGGGCGAGTGGCGCCAACCGGCAGCACCTCCTGCTCGGCCAGCACGCGCAGCAGCCGCGTCTGCATCTCCAGCGGCATATCACCGATCTCGTCGAGGAACAGCGTCCCCCCGTCGGCCTCCTGCACCAGCCCGCGCTTTGCCTTGCTGCCCGCGCCGGAAAAGCTGCCCGGCAGGTGGCCGAACAGCTCGCTTTCAATCAGCGTCGGCGCGATGGCGGCGCAGTTAACCGCAATAAACGGCCGCGCCCGGCGCGCGCTGGCCTGATGAAACGCACGGGCAAAAACCTCTTTGCCGCAGCCGGTTTCGCCATGTACCACCAGGTGCAGCGGCGCATTTAGCAGCCGTGCCGCCCGCTGCAGCTGCTGCTGTAGCGCCGCATCACCACCGCTCAGCGCTGCCAGGGGTTGCGGCAGTGCCAGCGGTGCGGTCATCACTCGCCGCGGCGGGCGCCGCGCCGGTTGCACGGCGGTCACATAGAGCCGCTCGCCGCTGTTGATCCGCTCCAGCGTACCCTGCCGCCCGTTAGCGCTGGCCAGCCAGTCCGGCAGGCTGTCGATGGCGGTATTAAACAGCTGTTCAATCGGCATCCCGATTAGCGTGCTGCGGCTGTGCGGCGACGGCGCCGGAATCCCCAGCTCGTGCTCCAGCATGCGCTGCGCACGATGGTTATGCCCGACCAGGCGCCCGCTGGCGTCAAAGGCGATCAGAAAATCCGGGCTAACCTCAACAAACGACGACGACGGGCTGAGCTTCAGCACCCAGTCGCTGCGGTGGCGGTGCTCAAACCAGGCGTTTTCAATCTGATGGGCGGAGAGTCTGGCGATCTGTAGCGCCAGCTGCTGGCTGGATTTCGACTGCGGCGAGGTCAGCGCGGAGATATCGAGAATGGCATTCAGCTGCCCCTGCGGGTCAAACAGCGGTACCGCGCTGCAGGTCAGCGGAATATGGGTGGCGTCGAAATGGTCCGCCTGATGCACGGTCAGCGCCTTGCCGGTCGCCAGCGCGGTGCCCACCGCGCAGGTGCCCGCCCAGGCTTCCGACCACTGCGCCCCAAGGAATAGCCCGGCGCGGCGCAGGCTGATTTCAGACCCGGCATCGCCCAGATAGTCGACCGTCACGCCGCTGGCATCGTTGAGCAGCACCACATAACCGACCTGAGCGATCTGCTGATACAGCACGCCCAGCCCGTGACGGGCAATGCGGCGGAACTCTTCAAGATTTTCGCGATGCTCACGCAGTTCGTTATACGGCAGAATGCGCGCTTCCTGCATGCGGCTCGGATCCAGGCCGTGAAACTCGACGCAGCGCTGCCAGGAGTCGCGAATGGTCTGGTCATGCTGGCGCAGATGTCGCCTCTGCGCGCCCGGGCTCAGGCTCTCCATGACGGTGGCAATATGTTCGCGCTGGCTCTGATTCACAACTCACCCTCCTGTGGAAATGACGCCGCTCTGACGGCGACAACAGAATACGCCTGTCGGCGATAAGTTGCAGAATATTACTCAGATTAATCAGCGTCAGAACGGTTTATCAACAGCGCAAAGCCGGTAACGATCTGCCAGGTGGTGATGGGGTAAACCGAGGCGCGCTCAATAATGCCGATGGGGAACAGCGCCGAGGGGATAGCCAGCATGCTGAGCAGGCCAAACCCACCGAGCAGCAAACTGAAATAGCCGAGTCCGGCTGGAAGGGGCCGACCTCCTTTTCCGCCCGGCGCGAGAAAAATAGCGTGCAGACCGACCGCGATCAAACAGAGATTACCGCCGCCAATCGCCATCACCGCGCCGGTTTGATGCAGGGTGATGCCGCTGCTGATGCCGCCGCTGTGAAACAGAGCAATCAGCACGCCGCCCGCGCCGTGGATGCCTGCCAGCAGCAGCGCCCAGCGGTTTTTAACTCGCGAGAAAAGCAGGATACAACCGCAGAAAAACAGCACTCCTTCGGCGGCGAATCCGCTGTTCATGACGTTATGCAGCGGGGAGCAGATCAGCGAGCCGCACTGGGGGACGCCAAGGTCGCTGATGTAGTTGAATTGATAGCGGTAAGGGGGGTGCTGCCACGCCAGCGCGCTGATGCGCTCCGCCAGCAGATAGATCAGCCCGCCCAGCGCCAGGCAGGCGGCGCCGATCCGGTTCCATCGCGTGAGTTTTTGCATAGTGCTCCTTATCGATCGCCCTGGGGGGGGCAAGAGATAAAACGGGCCAGGCATGCCTGGCCCCTGCGGAATGATGCAAGCTAACCCGTGCGCTTACCAGCGGTAATCGACGGAAGCAACAAAGGTGCGGCCACTGCCATAGAAACAAGCATAGGCGTTAGAGCAGGATGCGACATAGTGCTCGTCGGTCAGGTTCTGCACGTTGAACTGCAGGCTGGTTCCCTTAAGCGCCGGAACGGCCTGGCCGAGCTCATACTTCACCATCGCGTCATACAGGGTGTAGTGCGGCACATAGTATTCGCCCGTGTTATCACCGCCCGCTTTACCGACGTAGCGCACGCCGGTTCCCACAGTCAGGCCGTCCAGCGCGCCGTCGAGGAAGCTGTAGCTGCCCCAAGCAGATGCCGCGTGGCGCGGAATAGCTGCCGGGCTGTGCCCCACTTCTGCCGCCGTATCCGACTCTTTCGTGGTGGCATCCGTGTAGGTGTAGGCGGCAATCAGCTTGATTTCAGGGGTTGGCTGCGCGTGGATCTCAGTTTCGATCCCCTGCGAGTTCACCTTACCGATCTGATTGTAATAGCGGGTGCCATCAATCGAGCTCAGCACGTTCTTCTGGTTTATATCAAACCAGGAGACGGTCATCATGGTATTGCTGCCTACCGGCTGGAACTTCATCCCAACCTCAGTCTGCGCGCCGGTCGTTGGCTTGAGCGGATCGGAGCCCGGTGCAGGCTGCGCCAGTACCGGTTCGAACGAGGTGCTGTAGCTGATATACGGCGAAACCCCGTTATCAAAGGCGTACAGCAGCCCCGCCCGGCCGGTGAAGGCGCTGTCGTTATAGGTCACATCGGTGTTTGCCAGGCGATCCTGGGTGCGCACCTGCGACCAGTCTTCGCGGCCGGACAGCACCAGGTTCCAGTTATTCCACGCCATCTGATCCTGCAGGTAAACGCCATACTGATTCAGCGTCTTCAGCGTGCTGGTAGCCAGCGCCAGATCGTTTTCATCAATGTCGATGCGCCCCGGATTGGTCCAGTCGAGGTTGTACTGCGTGCCGTAGGCGCGCGACAGCTTGAGGTCGATGTGGCTATAGCGATAGTCCAGGCCGCCCAGCACGGTGTGGCTGACATCGCCGGTTTCAAACAGCCCTTTCAGCTGGTTATCAACGTTAAACTCATTGGTCTGTGTCTCTTCATGCTGCGGCATGCGCGTCATCACATGGTCGCTGTAGTCGTAGCCGTAAACCAGGTATTTATAGTCTTCATTACGGTGGCTGTAGCGCAGGTTCTGGGTGAACGAGACCGCCTCATTAAAGCTGTGATCCAGGCTATAGCCGATGGAGGTCTGCTCGCGCTTCGATTTGGCGAAATCGGAGTCGCTGACGTTAAGGTCGTAAGGCACGGTGAAGCCTTCCGGCGTGGCGTACAGCGTGCCGGAACGCGGCAGGAAGTTACGCGATCCCGCTTTCGGGTCGTTCTGGTAGCTGGTCAGCAGGGTAAAACTGGTGTCTTCGTTGGGCAGCCAGGTGATTGCCGGGGCAATCGCCATCCGCTGCTGTTTGCTGTTTTTCACAAACTCGCTTTTAGTATTAGCGATGCCGTTGAGGCGGTAGAACAGCGTGTTGTCGTCATTTAGCTTGCCGCCGAAGTCGAACGCCGCTTCGCCGTAGTGGCGGTTGCCGGTGCTGAGCTTCACTTCATGAATGCTTTCTGCCGTCGGGCGCTTGCTGGTCATCATCAGCAGGCCGCCGGGGCTGACCTGACCGTACAGCACGCCGGCCGGGCCATGCACCATCTCTACGCGCTCTAATAACCACGGGTCTAACTGCCCCGCGCCGCCGTTCTCGGAGGAGAGCCCGTAGTGCAAACCGTCCAGCAGCTTGGGCGCGTAGCGGAAGCCGCGGCTGATCACTTCATCATTACGGTTTGAGTTACCGCGATAGTTGGTGACCACGCCGCTGCTGTAGCCCAGCGCATCCGCCACCGAGGCAGGTTGCTGATCGTTCATCTGCTCGCGCGTCACCACCGAGATGGTCTGCGGGGTTTTCCGCAGCGGGGTGGCGGTTTTGGTGCCCGAAGCACTCTCCTTCGCCACGATCCCTTTGGTCGGCGCGGTCACGCTCTCCTGGGTTTCTGCGGTCACGGTCAGGGTATCTTCTGCTGCCTGTACGGCTGGCACCATCAACAGCGTTGAAGCCAGTATTAAGCGCAGGGTGTGTTTATCCGTGTGTACTGCCGAGCCGGGTATTGCCTGTTTTTTAATCTTATTAAACATGTTCAGTTATCTCGTCTGGAACAGCCTTGTCTACGAAAAAAACCAGTAAAGCCTGCCAACCGATAAGAGCCGCTGGCTGGCGCAGGCTAAGATCAAGCATCACGTCGGCCACTGCTTTTGACGTGGCTTCTCTACCTTCTTAAAAACCCCTTAGCTTTGTGCCAGTTACAGGCATCTCAAGAAAGTTGCGTCGCATCTTATTGCAAATGTAAACTATTCTCAATACTATTCGCATTAGCGCCGCTAATTGTCAGTGAGATTCAAGTTCTTCCGTTTAAGTCATCAAAAGTAAATTAAGGAAAATTATCATGACATCCAGGCACCAATCGTGGCCTCTGCGTCAGCCCGCCGGATGCGCCGCTGAGCTGCTGGCTGCCGATAATGTCGGCAACACTGCCTGGTGGCAGCAGCTGGCACAGCTTGGCACGCCGTTGGTGGAGGAGTTTTCCGCCGGCAAAGTGAAAATGAGCTACTTCTGGCGCGACCCGGCCGGGGATGAAACCCGCTCTGAAGTTTGCCGGGTATATATCGATATCAACTGCGTGACCGACCATCACAGCCCGCAGCCGCAGAGCCTGCAGCGCCTGGCGGGCACCGACGTCTGGCACTGGTCTACTGAGATTGACCAGCGCTGGCGCGGCAGCTACAGCCTGATCCCCATTGATGCCCACCAGCTTCCTCCTGCTTTTAGCCGCGATGACGCCACGCGCAGCAAACAGCAGCGCGAGTGGTGGATCTCGCTGTTCCCCAGCGCCATCGCCGACCCGCTTAACCGGAGCTGCGCGCATCGCAACAGCCGCCGCCATCCGACATCCGCGGCCCATATGCCCTCCGCCCCGGACCAGTCGGCCTGGCATGCGCTGGACGGCGGTCTGGCGCGGGTTGATGAGCAGCGCCTGCTGCAGTTCAGCTGGGAGAGCGCCCTGCTCGGCAATCAGCGCCGCATCTGGCTCTACACCACCGGCAGCACCGCCACCCCAGAAACCCGGCCATTAGGCATCCTGTTGGACGGCCAGAACTGGGCGCTGGGATTACCGATTTTTGCCGCGCTGGATGCGGAAACCGACAGCGGCCATCTGCCCGCCGCCTGCTGGCTATTTATTGATGCGATTAACGGCGAGTGGCGCGAGAAGGAGCTGCCGTGCAATGCGCAGTTCTGGCAGGCGGTGCAGGAAGAGCTGCTGCCGCAGGTGCGCGCGCGGATGGCCTTCAGCGATCGGGCCGACCACACCGTGGTGGCCGGGCAGAGCTACGGCGGGCTGGCCGCGATGTATGCCGGGCTTAACTGGCCTGCGCGCTTTGGCCGCATCCTCAGCCAGTCCGGCTCTTTCTGGTGGCCGGACTTCCGCCTGGTGACGCATTTTGCCGAGATTGAAGGCCATGAAATGGGCTGGCTGACCGCTGAAGTGCTGGCCGGTAGGCTGCCGCAGGGCAGGCTGAAGATCTTCCAGGAAGCTGGCGATCGCGAAGGCGATATGGCCTACGTCAACCAGCAGATGCGCCAGGCCCTGCTGCCGGCTGGGCATGACATTCACTTCCGTATTTTTTCCGGCGGGCACGACTCGCTGTGCTGGCGCGGCGGGCTGCTTGACGGGCTGCGCTGGCTGCTGGCCGATTTTATCACCCCTCCTTTCTCTGGCGATAACAGGTAACGACCATGACCGAACAACAAAACCCCTTTGACGATGAAAGCCTGGACTTCCTGGTGCTGCTGAACGCGCGTGGGCAGTACAGCCTGTGGCCTGCCTTTGCCGAGGTTCCCGCCGGCTGGCAGACCGTGTCCGGTCCCGCAGCCCGCGCCGAGTGCATCAGCTACATCGAAACGCACTGGCAGGATATGCGCCCGGCAGCGATAAAAACGGCCGATTAATCAAGGAACGGGTCGACCGGAAAAGAGGGTCGCCCCCGACAACGGAATATTTACGCCATACAACACAGGGGCCGACCCTTTTTTCGGTCGGCGCTGAATTTTAATGATGGATTTTTCATTTTCGACAGGAATCGCTCCCGTGTCAGAAGCTCAAATTACGCCCGTCGTGCAGGCCAGCTATAGTGAATATCCGCTGGTAGCCGCGCAGCCCGGCATCTGGATCGCCGATCAGATCGCGACCAAAGGTAATACCTTTGCCGTCGCCCACTACAGCGAGCTGCATGGTGATATCGACCGCAGCGCGCTGGACGCGGCTATTCGCCAGGCGATGGCGGAAGCCGACACCGTTCAGGCTAAGTTCGGCCTCGCCGCCGACGGCAGTGCCGTGCAGCGGCTGCCCAACGCCTGCTCAGCGCAGCAGGTGCAGCCCGTTGAATGGCTCGACTTCAGCCAGCGTGCTGACGGTGCGCAGGCTGCGCTCAGCCTGATGCAGTCCGACCTGGCCGCCGACCTGCCCGCCGACGGCGAACGCCCGCTGTACCGGCAACTGATGATCCGCGTCAGCGACGATCGCTGGTTCTGGTACCAGCGCTATCACCATCTGATGCTCGACGGCTTTAGCTTCGAAGCGCTGACCCGGCGCGTGGCGGCGGTGTACCAGGCGCTGCGTCAGCAGCAGACGCCAGCCCCCTCGCCGTTCATTTCCTTTGGTGAAGTGGTGGCCGAATATCAGGCCTGGCAGCACTCCCCCGCCTCCCAGCGGGCGGCGCTGTTCTGGCAGCAGCACACCCAGGCTTTCCCGGCGGCTATCTCGCTCTCCGCCGAACAGTTCACGCCTGAGGGCGATGGTGCGCCGCTCAAGCAGCAGGTCACGCTTCCCACCACCCTGTTCACCAGCCTGGCGCAGCAGCCCGGCCTGCAGCAGAGCGCCCCGGCGGAGATCGCCTGCGCCCTGCTCACCGCTTATCTGGCGCGCATCAGCGGCGAAAACCGTCTGAGCATTGGCTTCCCGTTTATGCGCCGCATGGGGTCGGCTGCGTTGGCCGCTACTGGCCCGGTGGTCAACGTACTGCCGCTGCAGCTGGCGCTCAACGATGCGATGACGCTGGCCGAGATCGGTCAGCGGGTGCAGGCGGAGATCGGGCAGGTGCGCCGCCACCAGCGCTATGAAGCGGAGCAGCTGCGGCGCGATCTCGGCCTGGTCGGCAGCAGCCAGCCGCTGTATGGTCCGGTGATCAACCTGAAGGTTTATCACGACCCGCTGGAGTTTGACGGCATCCCGGCGGTAACGCACACGCTGGCGATGGGACCGGTGGACGATCTGGAGTTTGAGATCGGCTTCCAGCAGGGCCAGCTTCAGCTGACGCTGGTCGCCAATGCGGAAAAATATGACCGCCAACTGCTGGCGTGGCACGGCGAGCGCATTGCCTTTATGGCAGAGCAGCTGGCGCAGCAACCGCAGCTGCCGCTGGCGGCGCTGGCGCTGATGGGCCACGATGAGCAGCAGCATCTCGCCAGCTGGTCGCAGGGCATCAGCGTCACGCCTCAAGCGGGTGAGGTGTCGATTCTGGCGATGCTTCAGCGTCAGGTCGATCGTCAGCCGGACGCCATTGCGGTTGTCTGCGGTGAGATGCGCCTGACCTATGGCCAGCTTTCGGCGCGCGCGATGCAGCTGGCGCGGGAGCTGATCGCCCGCGGCCTTCGGGCCGAAGACGTGGTGGCGATTGGCATTCCGCGCTCGGTCGATTCGCTGGTGGCGATCTTCGGCGTGCTGGCAAGCGGCGCGGCCTATATGCCGCTCGACCTCGACTATCCGCGCGAACGCCTGGCGCTGATGTGCGACGACGCGCAGCCGCAGCTGCTGCTTACCCACAGCAGCACGCTGGCGCAAATGCCGCCTGGCGCTTACCTGTGCATCGATGATGCCGCCGTGCGCGCCGCGTGCGATGCGCACCCCGCCAGCCCGGTGTGCGATGACGAGCGCCGCGTCGCCCAGCGCGGTGATCATCTGGCTTATATGATCTACACCTCCGGCTCTACCGGGCGTCCGAAAGGGGTGATGAGCACCCACGCCGGGCTGCTGAACCTGTTTCTGTCGCACCAGAGCAACCTGTTCGGTCCGGCGATAGAGAAATTCACCGCCGCCAGTACGCGCCGCATGCGCAGCGGCCACACCGCCTCGTTCTCGTTCGACTCGTCATGGGAACCGCTGTTCTGCATGATGATGGGTTGCGAGCTGCATATCTTCGATGAAGAGCTGCGCCGCGATGCCTGGGCACTGCTGCAGAAGATGAAGCAGGTGCCGGTCGATCTGCTGGATATCACCCCGTCGTTCTTCTCGCAGATGATCGACGCCGGGCTGTTCGAGCCGGAAAATCATCGCCCGGCGTTTGTGATGATCGGCGGTGAAGCCGCCACGCCAACGCTGTGGAAGCTGATGCAGCAGCACCCGGAGCTGGAGATCGTTAACTATTACGGCCCGTCGGAATACACCATCGATACCCTCGGCGCCAGCGTGATGGTCTCCGATCAGCCGGTGATTGGCCGCCCGGTCGGCAATACCCGGGTGTGGCTGCTGGATAACCAGCTGCGCCCGGTGCCGGTGGGCTGCCCCGGCGAGCTTTATATTTCCGGCAGCGGTATCGCCCGTGGCTACCTGCGCCGCCCGGACCTGACCGCCGCGCGCTTTGTCGCAAACCCGTTCCTGGAGGGGGAAGTGATGTACCGCAGCGGAGACCTGATGCGCTGGCGCAGCGACGGCCAGCTGGCGTTTATCGGCCGCACTGACCATCAGATTAAAGTGCGCGGCTTCCGCATTGAGCTGGGGGAGGTTGAGAACGCGCTGGTAGCGCTGGAGGAGGTCAGCACCGCCGTGGTGATCGCTCAGCCGATTGGGGCGACCAACCGTCTGATCGGCTACTGCTCGGTCGGTGACGCCGCGCTGCGCGCCGATCCGCAGATTTCAACCAGGCTGCTGGGCAAACTGGCCATCACCCTGCCCGACTACATGGTGCCGGCGATCCTGATAGTGATGGAAGAGCTACCGCTTAACGTTAACGGTAAAATCGACCGCCAGGCGCTGCCCGCGCCGCAGCAGATGGCCTTTACCCCGGGGCGCGATGCGCAGACCCCGCAGGAAACGCTGATCTGCCAGGCCGTCGCCGACCTGTTAGGCATGGAGCGCGTCGGCGCCGACGATGACTTTTTCGCGCTCGGCGGCGACAGTATCTCCGCCATGGGCCTGGGCACCGCCGCCCGCCGGGCGGGCTGGCTGCTGCGCCCGCGCGATATTTTCGCCCAGCGCACTCCGGCGCGCATGGCCAGCAGCATGCAGCCGCTAAGCTCCGGCGTGGCGGTCAATCGCGTGGCGCAGCAGGGGCCGGTAACGGGTCTGCCAATCCTGCACTGGTTTAACCAGCACGGCGGCATTAACCAGCGCTTTGCCCACGGCGTGTTCCTGCGGGTGCCGGCTGAACTGCAGGCTGCCCAGCTGGAACAGGCGCTGCATGCGCTCAGCGTGGCGCACCCGGCGCTGGCTGCCTTTACCCGCGACGGTCAGCTGATTGTCGGTGAACCCTCCCCTGCTGCCGGTTTAGCACGCGTCAGCAGCCAGATCCTGCACCACGCGCCCGAAGCCTGCGCCGAGGAAGCCTTTGACGCCGCCGTTACCCGCCTTGACCCTGCCTGCGGCATGATGATGCAGGCGGTGCTGTTGCAGCATCATCAGCACGCCTTTGGCCTGGTGCTGGCGATCCATCACCTGGTGGTTGATGGCGTCTCGTGGCGCGTGCTGCTCGATGAGCTGCGCCAGGCGAGTGAGGCTGCACTCAGCGGAGCGCCGCTGGCACTGCCCGCCGAAGAGACCTCGCTGCACGACTGGTCCGCCAGCGTGCAACGCGGCGTGGCAAAGCGTGCCGCTGAACTGCCATTCTGGCAGAGCATGCTGCAGCAGCCGGTGCCCCGGCTCGGCCAGCGTGCGCTGCTGCCGCAGGATTGCCACCGCGCGATGAAAGAGAAGCGCACCCTGCTGAGCGCAGAGCAAACCGCCGCGCTGCTTAACCGCCTGCCGCAGCAGTATCGCGCCAGCGTGGAAGAGACCCTGCTGTGCGCCCTGTCGCTGGCGCTGCTCGCCCGCTTTAATGCCACGCAACTGCGCTACACTCTGGAATCCCACGGCCGTGCCGGGCTGGACGGTGAGCACGATCTGGCGCGTACCGTCGGCTGGCTGACCGCCGAATATCCACTGCTGGTGACGCTGGATGAAGGGGAAACGGGCTGCCTGCGCGATGCGCTGCGCGCGGTGAAAAGCGTGCTGCGCGCCGTGCCGGATCGCGGGATTGGCTACGGCCAGCTCTGCTATCTCGACGCGGTGCGTGCGCCGCAGCTGCAAGCCCTGGCGCAGCAGCACGCGCCGGAGGTGCTGTTTAACTACCTGGGCCGTTTCAGCGCCGGGGATGGACTTTGGACGCCGCAGCGCACGCGCAAACATTTCCGCGATGCCTTTGCCGTGCATCAGGATGCCGACATGCCGCAGCTGCACGCGCTCGAGGTCAACATCTTCGTTGATGAGACCGCCAACGAGCCGCGCCTGGCGATCAACTGGGGCTGGCTGCACGACGTCTTCAGCGAAGCGGATATTGATGCACTGCACAGCGCGATGGCCCAGGCCGCTGACGGGCTGAGCGATTTCGCCCGGCGCCATCCGCAGCAGGCGGCTGACACGCTGGTGGCGGCGGAGGTGGCGATTGACGGCGTCAGCCAGCAGGACCTGCTGGCCCTGTCGCAGCGTCACGGCCCGCTGGCTGCCGTGCTGCCGCTGCTGCCGCTACAGAAAGGATTGCTGTTCCACGCCCAGACCGCCGACAGCAGCGGCAGCTATAACTCGCTGACGCACCTGAGCTTCAGCGGCCCGCTCGATGAGCAGCGGCTGCAGGCGGCGCTGGATGCGGTGGTGCGCCATCATCCGCAGCTGGCGGCGCGCTTTGATAGTGAACAGACCCTGCTGCCGTTACAGCTGATCCCACTGATGCAGCCCAACCGGCATTACTGGGCGCTGGATCGCCATGCACTGCCTGAACTGACCGCCGCCGAAGAGGCTGAAGCGCTGCTGGCACTGGAGAAACGCGAGCTGGCGCGCGATCTGTTCGCCCAGCCGGTGATGTTACACGCGCTGCTGGTGCAGCACGGCGACGCTGCGCGCTTTACCCTGATGCTCAATGCGCATCATCTGGTGGTCGACGGCTGGTCAACGCCGGTGATCCTGCGCGATCTGTTCAGCGCGCTGAACCACGGCCCGCAGGCGCTGACGCCGCACCGTTTCAGCTACGCCACCATTGTGCGCCAGCTGGCAGCGCGCGATGCCGACGCCTCGCGCCAGCTGTGGCAGCAGGTATTGCAGGACGTGCGCCCGACCCTGCTGTTCGGCAATGAACCGCACGACGGCCCGGTGCACGACAGGGATCTGACGCTGGCCCCAGAGGTGGAACAGGGCCTGATGGCGCTGTGCCGCGAGCGTGGTCTGACGCTCAACAGCGTGATGCAGGGCATCTGGGCACTGCTGCTGAGCATCGAAAGCGGTCATCAGGACGTGGTATTCGGCTCGCCGGTTTCCGGGCGCTTTGGTCAGATTGAGGGCCAGGAGCAGCACGTCGGCCTGTTTAGCAACACCCTGCCGGTGCGCCTGCGCTTCGACAGCCAGCGCCCGCTGCTGGCACAGCTCGCCGACCATCAGGCGCAGCAGATCCAGCTGATTGAGCATGACGATCTGGGGCTGGGGGAGATCCAGCAGCTGGCGGGCAGCGGCACGCTGTTTGATACCCTGCTGGTGGTCGAGAACTACCCGGATAACGCCGAACTGCTGCAGGGCCACGATGGCCTGCGCTGCGACGCTATCAGCAACCGTGGCTACACCCACTATCCGCTGACGCTGCTGGTGCTGCCGGGCGAGCGCCTGCATCTGCTGCTGGAGTACCGCGATGCGTTGCTGCAGCCAGAGCGTTTTGCTTCCCGCCTGCTGATGCTGTTATCCCAACTGGTCGCGCAGCCGGACCTGCCGCTGGCACGCTGGCAGCTGCAAACCCCGGACGAACGGGCGCTGATCGCGAATATCAATAACACCGCGTATCCGCTGGCGGCGGGCACCCTACAGGGGGCTATTGCGCAGCAGGTTGCGCGCACGCCGGACGCGCTGGCACTGCTGGATGCCGACCATCGTCTGAGCTATCGCCAGATGCAGCAGCAGGCGCGCCTGCTGGCGGATCGCCTGATTGACGCTGGCGTGCAGCCGGGTGATATCGTCGCCGTGGCCCTGCCGCGCTCGGTGCGCCTCAGCCTGGCGCTGACCGCCATCTTGCAGGCCGGTGCCGCCTGGCTGCCGCTGGATACCGGCTACCCGGATGAGCGCCTCGGCTACATGGTTGAGGATGCGCGCCCGCGCCTGATCATCACTGAAAGTGCTTTGCAGGACCGTTTCGCCCTGCTCGGCACGCTGCTGACTTTTGACCAGCTGGCCGACGAGCATCAGCAGCCACGGCATGCGCTGCCGCAGCCTGACAGCAGCCACCCGGCCTACGTGCTGTATACCTCCGGCTCTACCGGGCGCCCCAAAGGCGTGGTGGTCGGGCAGCAGGCGATCGTTAACCGCCTGTGGTGGATGCAGGATACCTATCCGATGAGTGCCGCCGACGTGGTATTGCAGAAAACGCCGTGCAGCTTCGACGTGTCGGTGTGGGAGTTCTTCTGGCCGCTGATGGTGGGTTCTCAGCTGCTGATGGCCCCGCCGGAAGCGCACCGCGATCCGGAAGCGCTGGTGCAGCTGATTGAGGACTATGCGGTCACCACGATGCACTTTGTGCCGTCGATGCTGGCCGCCTGGGTCAGCGCGCTGGAGCAGCGTTCAGGTGCGGATAAGGGCTGCCACAGCCTGCAGCGCGTATTCTGCAGCGGTGAAGCGCTGTCGTGCGACCTTGCAGCCAGCTATCAGGCGCTGATCGCGGCACCGCTGCACAATCTGTACGGCCCGACCGAAGCGGCGGTAGATGTCACCTATCATCCGGCATCCGGCAGGGATCTCGCCGCATGTCAGGGTGCTGGCGTGCCGATCGGCTACCCGGTATGGAACACCGAGCTGCGCATTCTGGACGCGCTGCTGCGCCCGGTGCCGCTCGGTGTGGCGGGCGATCTCTACCTGTGCGGCGCGCAGCTGGCAGAAGGCTACCTGTACCGCGCCGATCTGACCTCGCAGCGCTTTGTCGCCGACCCGTTTGCCGCCGGTGAACGTATGTACCGCACCGGCGATATCGCGCGCTGGCTGGAGAGTGGCGCGGTCGAGTATCTGGGCCGCAGCGATGATCAGCTGAAAATTCGCGGTCAGCGCATTGAGCTGGGCGAAATCGAACAGGCGCTGCTGACCTTACCGGGGGTCGCGCAGAGCGTGGTGGCCGCCCGCGAGCTCGGCAATGTGGCCGCCGCTGGGGCCGATGCGCGCCAGCTGGTCGCCTGGCTCATCGCGCAGCCCGGCAGCGTGCTGGAGACGGCAGAAGTGCACCAGCAGCTCTCGCTGCGGCTGCCGGCGCATATGCTGCCGGTCAGCTATGTGCTGACCGATAGCTTCCCGCTCAGCGCCAACGGCAAGCTGGACCGCAAAGCCCTGCCGTCACCGCAGGCCCCGCAGGCCGCTGGTCGTCAGCCTGAGGGACCGCACGAGACGCTGCTGGCGCAGCTGTTCGCCCGCCTGCTGGAGCTGGAAACGGTCTCTGCCGACGGCGACTTCTTCGCGCTCGGCGGGCATTCGCTGCTGGCGATGCGCCTGGCGGCCGAACTGCGCCGCACGCTGGCGCATCCACTCTCTATCGGCCAGATTATGGCAGCGCGCAGCGTTGAGAAGATGGCGCGCCTGCTGGATGATGCTGCCTCCGGCGATGGCACTGATGGCCGCGCCAACGGTGAAAGCCTGCCGTTGCGCAGCGGTCAGGGACCGGCGCTGTTCTGCATCCATCCAGCGTCCGGCTTTGCCTGGCAGTATTCCGGCATGATGCGCCACCTGGCGGGCGCATTCCCGATTATTGGCCTGCAGTCGCCGCGCCCTGATGGGGTGATTGCCGCCTGTGACAGCATCGATGAGATGTGCGAGCGCCATCTGGCGACCATCCGCAGCGTGCAGCCGCAGGGGCCGTACCACCTGCTTGGCTACTCGCTCGGCGGCACCCTTGCCCACGGCATCGCCGCACGCCTGCAGCAGCAGGGGGAAGCGGTGAAATTCCTTGGCCTGCTGGATACTTATCCGCCGGAAGGCCAGGACTGGACCAGCCCGTCAGAAGAGGATGCGCGTGAGGAAGTGGCGCGGGAGGAGGCCGAGTTTATGGCAGCCACCGACGACGATGCGCTGCTGCTGGCGGAGAAAGCGGCGATGTTCAGCACCATTGTGGCCAACTACAAAGATGCCGTGCTGCGCCTGGCCTCCGCCAGCAGCCCGCGCTTTGACGGGGAAGCCACGCTGTTTGTCGCCAGCAAAACGCTGCCGCAGGGCATGGATGTGCGTGAAAGCTGGGCGCCGTATATCGCACAGCTGAAAGTCCATGAGCTGGCCTGCGAGCATATGGATATCCTGTCACCGGAAACGCTGGTGACGCTGGGGCCACTGCTGGACAGGCTGATGAAGGCGTGCCAGCACCTGGCGTAGAATTACGGGCGAGGCTTGCCTCGCCCCTACAAGTCTCGCCGTCGGGGTCGACCTTTTTCCAGTCCGCCCCTGCAAGAACCCATGTAGGGGTCGACCTTTTTTCCGGTCGACCCTTTTTTATTTATCCAGGCTGATGATAGCGCCCGCACGGGACGATCATCGGGGTATGTGACACCGGATCGTTGATAATCACGCTGCTCATGCCAAACACCTGCTGCACCAGCGGCGCGCTAATAATCTCAGCGGGCTTACCCTGGGCAATAATCGCCCCCTCTTTCATCACGATCAGATGGTCGGCATAGCGGCAGGCCTGGTTCAGGTCGTGCAGCACCGCTACCAGCGTATGCCCGTGCTCCTGATTCAGCTGGCGGAACAGATCCAGCAGCTCAATCTGGTGGGCAATATCCAGCCAGGTGGTCGGCTCATCCAGCAGCAGCAGCGGGGTTTGCTGCGCCAGCACCATTGCCACCCACACGCGCTGGCGCTGGCCGCCGGACAGGGCATCCACGCTGCGCGCGGCCAGCTCACTGACGTTAGTCGCCTGCATGGCGGCATCCACCGCCTGGCGGTCGGCCTCGCTCCACTGCTTTAACAAACTCTGGTGCGGATAGCGCCCGCGCGCCACCAGGTCAGCAACGCTGATCCCCTCCGGCACGATGGCGTGCTGCGGCAGCAGGCCGAGCTGGCGCGCCAGGGCTTTGGTGCCCATCCGGTGGATATCCTGACCGTCGAGCAGCACCTGGCCGTTACGCGGCTTCAGCAGGCGGCATAAAGCGCGCAGCAGCGTCGACTTGCCGCAGGCGTTGGGGCCGATGATCACCGTGAACTGGCGGTCGGGGATCCCGACGCTGAGATCGCGCGCAATGGTCTTTTGATCGTAGGCCAGCGTCAGTGCTGAAGCCTGTAAACGCGAGGTGGAAGGTTCCATAATTAACGTCGTGACTCCCTGATAAGCAACCAGATAAGATACAGCCCACCGATGCTGACGGTGACGGCGCCGACCGGCAGCTGTATCCCGCTGAAGGCGTGCTGGGCGATGATATCCGCCGCCAGCAATAACAGTGCGCCGCTGGTGGCGGCAGAGAATAGCGGAACGGCGCTGGCCACGATCAGGCGACGGGCGATCTGCGGCGCGGCCAGCGCAATAAATGCAATTGGTCCGGCGCTGGCGGTGGCAATCGCGGTAAGGATAATCCCGCACAGCATCAGCCACAGGCGGCTTGATTCCGCGTTGACGCCCAGCGCACGCGCGCTGTCATCACCCATCTCCATCAGCTGCAGGCGGCGGCCGAGCAGCAGCGCGGCGCAAACCGTTAACGGCACCAGCAGCAGCGCGGGCTGGCCTTTGGCCCAGGTGATCCCGTTGAGCGAGCCCGCCCCCCACAGCGCAGCGCTCATCGCACTCTCCAGCGAGGCGCTGATAATCAGCCAGCTGTTTAACGCCGACAGCACGGCGCCAATGCCAATGCCGACAATAATCAGGCGGAAGCCGCTAATGCCCTGACGCCACGCCAGCAGGTAGACCAGAGCGGCAGAGGCGACGCCGCCGACCAGCGCCCCGGCGGCAACCTGATAGTAGCCGCCGCCGAGCAGAATAATCGTCACCAGCGCGCCGGTGTAGGCTCCGGTGTTAAAACCGACCACGTCCGGGCTGCCGAGCGGGTTGCGGATCGCCGACTGAAATATCGCCCCGCTGACGCCCAACCCCGCGCCGAGCACCAGCGCCAGCACCACGCGCGGCGCGCGCCACTGGCCGACCACCGTCATCAATCCCTGCGGCCCTTCGCCCTGCAGCGCCTGCCACACCTGCAGCGGAGCGATGCGCAGCGTGCCGTAGCACAGGGCAAACAGCGCCAGCAGCAGGCAGAGCAGGATTACGCTCAGATTGACCCACAGCGTGCGCGCGGATAGCTTGAGGTTCAGCCAGCCCTCTGCGCGGCCAATCAGTAAAGTACGGCTCTGCATCCTGTTCTCCTTAATACCTGCGCTGGCGAACCAGCCAGATCAGCACCGGCGCGCCGATCAGCGCCGTAACGATTGACACGCGCAGCTCCCCCGCCGCCATAAAGCGCCCGAGGATATCGGCCGACAGCAGCAGGATAGGCGCCATCAGCGAGGAGTAAATCAGCACCCAGCGCTGATCGGCCCCCACCCACCAACGCGCCACGTGCGGCACCATCAGGCCGACAAAGCCAATCGGCCCGACCAGCGCGGTGGAGGATCCACACAGCAGCATCACCGCCAGCAGCGCCACCACGCGCACCAGCACAACCCGCGTGCCGAGCGCCGCCGCCATCTCTTCCCCCATGCTAAGGCTGTTGAGCGAGCGTGCCGCCACCAGCGCCAGCACCCCACCCACCAGGATGGCCGGGGTGACCAGCAGCAGATTATGCAGCGATCGGATATCCAGCGTACCGGCCTGCCAGAAGCGCAGCTGGTCGAGCGTCTGCGGGTTGAGCAGCGACAGCGAAGAGGTCAGCCCGCTGAGCACCGCGCTGAGCGCCACCCCGGCCAGCGTCAGGCGGATCGGGTTGACGCGCCCGCCGCTCAGCGAACCTATCGTCCACACCACCACGCTGGCCGCCAGCGCGCCAGCCCAGGCGAAGCCGAGCCAGCCCGCCATACCGTTGACCCCGAACAGGGTTATGCCGACGGCCAGCGCAAAGCTGGCCCCGGCGTTTACGCCGAGGATACCCGGGTCCGCCAGCGGATTACGCGTCAGCGCCTGGATCACCGCCCCCGCCGCGCCCAGCGCCATTCCGACCAGAATACCGGCGAGCGTGCGCGGCAGGCGGGCGTTGAGCACGATCGTGCTGTCAGCATCATTGAGCTGCCCGCTCAGGCTGTGCCAGACCCCCTGCGCGGGGATCGATTTCGCGCCCAACATCAGGCTGATGGCGGCTATCGCCAGCAGTAAAATCAGGCAGAGCAGCACACCGCCGCTGCGCGTTATGCCACGCGGCAGCGCGACGCCCGTGGCCGGCCGAGCCCGAGCCTGTTGCAACGACATCCCCAAACCCCCTGCTCATATGCAAATGAATATGAGTATTATTATCATTAACGTTATTAATCAAATATGTTACCATGCGCCCGCCAGAAAAACATCGGCAACCTTCGCCTCAAAACTTCAGTCAACCAAAATGGAAAATTATGGCTAAGCCCTCCATCCTGCTTGATTTCAGCCTGCTGAAAAATAACGCGCATTTTCGCGCCATCTTCTGCGCCCGTATGCTGTCGGTGTTTGCCCTCGGCATGCTGGCCGTCGGCGTCCCGATCCAGATCCAGGCGATGACCGGCTCAACGCTACAGGTTGGCGTGGCGGTGACGCTGGACGGCGTAGGGATGTTTATCGGTCTGATGCTGGGCGGCATTCTCGCTGACCGCCTGGATCGCCGTAAGCTGATCCTGTTTGCGCGCGGCACCTGCGGTATTGGCTTTGTGTTCCTCAGCCTTAACGCCTTTAGCGCCTCCCCTTCCCTGTGGGCGCTCTACCTGCTGGCCTTCTGGGATGGCTTCTTCGGCGCGCTGGGGATGACCGCGCTGATGGCGGTGATCCCGCTGCTGGTCGGGCGCGAAAACCTCGGCGCTGCCGGCGCGCTGAGCATGGTGACCGTGCGTCTCGGGGCCATTCTTTCCCCGGCGATTGGCGGCGTGATTATCGTGACGGGCGGTGTGGGCTGGGCATTTGCCGTGGCGGCTGTGGGCACGCTGGCGACCCTGATCCCACTGGTGCGCCTGCCGTCGATGAAGCCGGAAACGCAGGAGCCGGAACATCCGCTGCGTGCGATGGTCAGCGGCGTGCAGTTTGTCTGCCGTCAGAAGGTGGTCGGTTCGGTGGTGCTGCTGGGGATGCTGATCAGTATTGTCGGCGCGGTGCGTATTCTGTTCCCGGCGCTGGCAATCAGCTATCACGCGGATGCATCGGCGATTGGCCTGATGTACTCAGCCGTGCCGCTGGGGGCGATGATTGGAGCCTTTACCAGCGGCTGGGTGCCGCGCCATCGCCGCCCGGGCATCCTGGTGCTGGTCAGCGCCACCTGTGCATTCCTCGCCATCGCCTCGCTTGGTCTTTACAGCCATTTCCTGCCCGCGCTGCTGGCGCTGGTGGTTTACGGCTACTGCAACGCCATCGCATCCTTACTGCAATATATGCTGATCCAGCACCATACGCCGGACCCTCTGCTGGGCCGCGTCAATAGCCTGGGCAGCGCGCAGGACGTCACCGGGGATTCTGTCGGGGCATTGGGATTAGGGGTGCTGGGCAAACTGTTTACGCCATTGGTGGGAGTGCTGTCGTTTGGCGCGGCGGCGGCTGGGGTGGCGCTGGTGCTGGCGGCCTGTGTCGGCACGCTGCGCCGCAGTACGCTGGCTACGCAAGAACCGGAAATCGCAGAGCCGGTTGCCAACCCGTAGCAACGTGAGAGGGAAAATCCGCGCAAGGCATGCCTTGCGCCTGCGGGTTAAGGGCTGACCGAAAAAGATAATCGGCCCCTGCAAAACCCTCGCAGGGGTCGACCCGCAAAGTATTAATGCGCGGTGAACTGGCGCTCAATGCTGTTAAGCATATTGCTGGCGCTGTAGTAATCCAGGCGGAAAGTATCCGGCCCCATCGCATACACGCGCTGCGCGCTGACCGGCTCCAGATGTTCCAGGAACGGATTGGCGCGCACGCGCGTCACCGTGTCATTATCCGCCGCGAACAGCAGCAGCGTTTTCCCGGTCAGCCCCGCCGCCATATTCTCCCCCGACAGCTGGATAATGTCGTTACGCTTACCCATGCTGGTGCCGCCGTGAACCTCTTCAGGCGGCATGGCCAGTGCGAAGCCCAGCTCGCCCAGCAGTTTGCCCTGAGCGGAAGCCGGGGTCCACAGATTCACCCCTCGCCCGTCCTCGTAGTAGACCAGCGCGGAAACCGGCTGCGGCGGCAACGTTATTGCCTGCTTCACCGCCTGCACCCGCTGCTCAAACTGGCCGATCGCTGCAGCGGCGTCCTGCTCATGGCCGGTGATTTGCCCTAGCTGCTGTGCCAGCTGCTGCCAGCTCTTATCGCCGTAATCAATCACCAGCGTCGGTGCAATGGCGGCAAGCTGGTCGTACAGCTTCAGTGCCGAATCCCCACCGGTGGCGGCAATCACAATCAGATCGGGCGCCGCAGCGGCAATCGCTTCAGCATTGGGTTCGCTGATATACAAGGGTTTGAGATCGACCTTTTTTGCCGCCGCGCTCCACTGCTTAAAAAAACCCTGATCGTCAGAGACGGTGCTGTTGCGGCTGGTGCCGCCGGAGCCGACCAGCGGCGCGTTAATCGCCAGCAGCGTGCCGGTAATCGTGACGCTGGTTGAGACAATGCGCTTGGGCGCCTGTTGCAGGGTCAGTGGCCCTTTTGGCGTCTGCAGCGTGCGCGGCCAGCCCTGAGCTGCTGTGGTCGTTGCCTGGTTTGCGGTGCTAACCGGGGGGGCTTCTTTATGCTGCGTAGAGCAGCTGCGCACTGCGACTACCATCACCAGGGCAGCAATAATCAACGCTGCGCACAGCAGCGGGAAGGAGAAGGATTTTTTCATCTTGGCCATTTCATCGTAAATGAGTCTTATTATCATACAATTAATGGCGGGCGAATTAAACGCTTAAGGCTGCGGGGATAGTGATGCGGGATAAATCAGGCCGGGCGCACCCGGCCATTCACTTACACTTTCATCCAGCGCCCTTCGGCAGCGGAGATGGCGATAGCTTCCAGCACTTTTGATACCTGCAACCCTTCGGCAAAGTCCGGCCACATGCGATCGTTAGCGGCGATGCCGTTGATCAGGTCACGTACTTCAACGGTTTTCTGGTCGTTAAAGCCGATGCCGTGCCCGGCAGAGATGCAGAATGCCGCATAGTCCGGGTGCGCCGGGCCGGTAAGGATAGTCTTGAAGCCCTGGCGCCCTGCCGGTTCGTCATGAATATACAGCTCCAGCTCCGCCATGCGCTCCTGGGTGTAGCGAATGCTGCCTTTGGTGCCGGTGACCACATAGGTCAGGCCCATTTTGCTGCCGCAGGCGATGCGTGAGGTTTCAATCACGCCGTGCGCACCGTTGGCAAAACGCAGCAGCGCGCTCGCCTGGTCTTCGTTTTCCACCTCGCGCTGCTGGGACGGATTTTTCGGGTCCGGGCGCTGTTTGATTACCGTCATCATATCGCCGCTGACTTCATCGATATTGCCGACGAGGAAGTGCGCCATATTGACGATATGCGCCGCCAGATCGCCCAGCGCGCCCAGCCCCGCCAGCGCTTTCTGGCAGTGCCAGTCGAGCGGCGTATTCGGGTTTGCCAGATAATCTTCGTTATGGGTGCCGTAAAAATGCACTACCTCGCCAATCTCTCCGCGCTCAATAATTTCACGCGCCAGCTGGCTGGTCGGATTTTTCATATAGTTGAAGCCAACCAGGGTTTTCACTCCGGCTTTTTCCGCGGCGCGCACCATCTCTTCGGCGTCCGCCACATTCAGCGCCAGCGGCTTTTCGGAATAAACATGCTTACCGTGACGGATCGCTTCCAGCGCCATCTCTTTATGCAGGAAGTTCGGGGCACAGATATCCACCACGTCGATATTTTCATCCGCCACCAGCTCGCGCCAGTCACCGGTTGAGCGGCTGAAACCCAGCGTTGCGGCCTGGGCGGCGGCCAGCTCTGGATTGACCTCTGCCAGCATCTCGCGCACCAGTTCACCCTTGAGGTTAAATACCGTCGGCGCCTGCGAATAGGCAATGGCATGGCAGCGCCCAATATAGCCGGTACCGATCAATCCAATTCTGACTTTTTGCATGGTGGGTCCTTGTGCAGGGTGAAAATGGAACAAACGTACAATGTGATTGGAATGTATATTCCATTAACAGGCTTCACAATATGAAAATGAAACAAACGTGATCGCGCTGACGAAAAAGAGTGCAACGCTACTGCAACACCAGCCGGAAGTTGCAGCGGGCAGCGCAAATGCCGGATATTTGCCGAAAAAAGCGACCGCCCCCACACAACATGCTGTTTTATTCAGCAGTCGAACCAAAAGCGTGAAATCAGCCTTTGACATCACCCGCCCTGCTGGATATGATGCGCCCCGTTCCAACAATTCCTCTGTAGTTCAGTCGGTAGAACGGCGGACTGTTAATCCGTATGTCACTGGTTCGAGTCCAGTCAGAGGAGCCATATTTGAGAAGCCCGCTCAGGGAAACCTGAGCGGGCTTTTTGCTTTTCTTTCGATTATGCCCCTGCCGCTCTTCCGTTGCAGGGTGATTCAGTTCTGCCGCAAGCACGGTGAGAGAATCCGCTGCGTGAAGAACCCGTTTAGCGCATTCACTCGCCGGGAAACGGGCTGACCGAAAAAGCGGGTCGGCCCCGACAAATTTCGCAGGGGGCGACTGTTTTTTCCGGTCGCCGCGAACTTAACTGCGCTCAATCTTCTTTGCGGCGTCATCCAGCGCATCAATAATCGCGTACAGCGCATCCTGAGAAATCCCCTCCTGCGACAGGCGCACATTAAGCGCGGTCTTCATATTATGAATCGCACGCTCCACGTCCGGCAGGCTGCGGTTATTCACCAGTACCGCCATCGAAGAGAGCCGCTGCACGATGATCTCCAGCGCTGCCTGCTCCTGTTGTAACAGTTCAAACCCTTTGTCGATCAGCCGGTACGCTTTACGCGTGGCCTGCGCATCCAGCACCGCGATGCACTCCATCTCCTCCAGCAGGGTGAGATTGGGGTAGATAATGCCGGGGCTGGGCGTGTATTCGCCCTTCGACAGCTCCTCTATCGCCTTAATCAGCTCGTAGCCGTGCGCCGGATTGAGGCTGAGAAAATGCAGCACCAGCAGGCGAATATCGGTGGCATCGAGCATCTTCTCACGGCGTTTGCGGCGGCCCTGCCCGGGCTCCGCAGCGGGAAACGGCACGCGCATGCTATTTCTGATGCCAGTAGGCCACGGCGCGCACAAAGGTGGCATCGCAGCCGCGCTGGTTAATGAAATAGTCACTGAGCGACTTCACGAAGTCGGCTTCCCCGGTCAGCCAGATAAAGTACTCCTCCGGCGGCAGCACCAGTTGGTCAAGCTGCGCCACCAGCGCGTCAAGATGCGCTTTATCCATGCAGCCGTGCCCGAACCAGCTGGCATCGATACCATTCAGGGGATCCAGATATACCCTGCCCTGTGCTTCATCCGCATAGGCAAACAGCTTCAGGCGCTTCGCCCTGACGCTGGCCTGGCGGCGCTTAAAGGCGGGCAGGCCGCTTTCGTCGCAGACATAGAGCTGGAAAGCATAATCATCTGGCACCACCAGCGACCCGCGTGGGCCACCGATCGCCAGCGGATCGCCGATTTTAGCCTGTTCAGCCCAGTCGCTGGCCACGCCGCCGTCGTGGATAAAGAAGTCGATGGTCAGGGTATTTTTCTCCCCGTCGAAGAACAGCGGCGTGTAGTCACGCGATACCGGGCGCCCCCCCTCTTTCCACACCACGCCGTCCTCGGTCACCTCAGGGAGGCTCAGCACACCGCTGGCATCGGGGAAAAACACTTTGATATGGTCGTCGAAGCCAGGCGAGGTAAAGCCGCTCAGGTCGGCGCCGCCAAAGTCGATACGCCAGAAGCTGTCGGCCACTTTGGTTTTGCCGGTGACGGTCAGCTGGCGGAAACGCAGTTCGTTACGCACGCGCTGTGGCGCCCGCGAATTTTTGCTCTGTTCGGTCACGAAGATTCTCCCGGCTTAATTTCAGTAATGATTCTCATTTGCGAGATAAAATATATCTATGATATATCTTGAATGCAAGCCAGCACGCTATCCTCAGCCGGGAAAAACGTGGCAGTCTGTGCTAATCCTTCGGCTCCTTCACCAGCGGGCGGTATTTCCACAGCCATTTACCGCTGTCCAGCCGGCGATAGAAGCAGGAGCCGCGGATCATCCAGTCCAGCACCATACCTAACCAGATCCCCACCACGCCAAAACCGAGCACAATCCCCAGCAGGTAACCGGCCACGATGCGTCCACCCCACATGCTGAGCAGCGACACCCACATGGTGTAACGCGCATCGCGCGCGCCTTTTAATCCGGCGGGCAATACCCATGAAGCCGCCCAGAACGGCATAAACGCGGCGTTGAGCCACACCAGCATTTTCACCACGTGGATCACCTCTTCATCACGCGTGTAGAACTGTGCCAGCAGCCCGGCAAACGGCACCGTCAGCAGCGCCAGCGCGCACAGCCCAATGGTCGACAGCCAGAATATATAGCGCAGCAGGCGCTCCGGCTGGCCCAGCTGGCCCCGGCCAAGGCGGGTGCCGACGATAATAGTGGAAGCGGAACCCAGCGCGTTACCCGGCAGGTTAATCAGGGAGACGATAGAAAATGCGATAAAGTTACCGGCGATAACATCGGTGCCCATCCCGGCGACGAACACCTGGGTCAGCAGCTTGCCGCCGTTAAACAGCACGGACTCGATACTGGCCGGGACGCCAATACCGAGCACTTCGCGCAGGATGTTGAGATTGAGCCGGGTGAAGTAGCTTTTCAGGGAGATTTTCAACGCCGGGACGAAGCCAATCACCAGCACGTAAATCACGGCAGCGGCCCCGATATAGCGTGAAATGGTCAGCCCGAGTCCCGCCCCGACAAACCCCAGACCGTGCCAGGAGAAGCAGCCGTAGATCAGCACGCTGCTGATAACAATGTTGAGGATGTTCATGCCGCCGTTGATCAGCATCGGGATTTTGGTATTCCCGGCGCCGCGCAGCGCGCCGCAGCCGATCAGCGCGATAGCCGCCGCCGGGTAGCTCCATGCGGTCGTCTGCAGATAGGAGAGCGCCAGCGCTTTTACCTGCGGCTCCGCTTTGCCTGCAATCAGGTCGATGATCTGCGGGCCGATAAACTCAATCGCCAGCGCCAGCAGCACGGCGAACCCCGTCATAATAATCAGCGACTGGCGCGCCGCGGCAACTGCCCTCTCCCGGTTCAGCTTGCCAAGGCTAAAAGCCACCACCACGGTGGTCCCGAGATCGATGGCGGCAAAAAATGAGATCACCACGATATTGAAGCTGTCCGCCAGCCCGACTCCGGCCATCGCTTCCGACCCGAGCCAGCTGACCAGGAAAGTACTCAACACCCCCATCAGCAGAACGCAGAGGTTTTCAAAGAAGATCGGCACGGCCAGCGGGGTGATTTCTCGCCAGAAGAGTATCCGCAGGGAACGTCGTTTCGGATACCACGCACTGTGCTGGATAGCCTGCAACAGTGAAGTTCTGAAGTTTAGCAAGAGTATTCCAGTTTATTACCAGAGGAGGGGGTCACAGTTATCATGGTAAAGGGACAGGGTTTCTGCAAAGTCTTTTTATGTATCAAAGTGCAGCAAAAAAAAAGGGCCTCCATTGCAGATGCCCTTTGCCACTCAGACCAGCGGTCGCTGCAGCAGCTTTTCAAGGATCGTGAGCGGCGCATTTTGTGGATTTCTCATTCCGGCCACCGGCAGGAAAAAGGTCTGCTCCATCATAAACTGCCCGCTCATCGCCGCATGTGGCGTTTGATCGGCAAAACAGATCCAGCTACTGCCCGCCGGCAGTTCCAGTGCCACCTGTGGGCCCTGCTCCTGATAGCGCAGGTCAGCTTTCATTGCATCGTGCAGCTGCAGCATCAGATGATCGTAATGGGTACGGTAGGATTTGGTGATGCCAAGACGCTGCTGCAGCCAGCTGCCGAGCGGCGAGTACCCTTTCAGGCGTGAGATAAAACGCTGCGCTAATACCGGGAAAGGTTCCCCCACCCGCCAGCGGCGGCTTTCACCGTGGGGATGGATATTGGAGAAGATGCGCAAAATACGCTCGCCGTGATTAGGCCGCGACGGGAATGCATCGACGTGCAGTCGGCTGTCGTCCTTGCGCCACGAAGTGGCATCGCGCCACGCGGCAATCGGGTGCAGGCGCAGGGTGTTGGCCGGGGAGTGTAACGACGCGCGATAATCAGGCAGTATGCCGTCGATCAACCGCAGAGAGTGCTGGTAGTGACGCACCATCAGCGCTTTAACCTGCGGTAGTTTGCTGTCGTCGGCCACACCGTTAACCCGATCTGTCTGCGGATTAAAGCTGATGTTTTTGCGCTTCGCATCGACCAGCTGCGGCGTTAACAGCATCTGTTCTTCGGCTGTCAGAGTGAAAGCCAGCTGGGGCAGAAACAGCACTTTACCCTGCTCCAGCGCATCAATAGCGCTGGTATCCACCACTGACTCATCCCAACGCGTGTTGGGGAGTGTTCGAATCACCAGCTCCTGAGATAAAGATTGTTCAGACATTTGATATCCTTATTGCATGCCACAAGGGGAACTTCTACCCGGCCATTATAGGGAGACGATGGATTTTTGATTAAACCCCGACTAAACGATCCAGCCCCGGAACCGCCTGCGGTAAAGCGAAAGATGCGCGCGCGATTTGTTGCTACACTGCGCCATCAAAAACAGGAGTGACCTATGAAACCCCGTTCCGTGACGCTGGAAGATGTCGCCCGTGCCGCTGGCGTCTCGTATCAGACCGTCTCCAGAGTGCTGAACCATTCGCAGCAGGTCTCCGGAAAAACCCGCCAGCGGGTTGAGGCAGCGATGCAGGCGCTTAACTATGTGCCAAACCGGGTGGCACAGCAGCTGGCGGGCAAGAATACGCGCACGCTCGGCCTCGCCACCAGCGACCTCGCGCTGCTGGCTCCGGCGCAGATTGCCTCCGCCATTCAGCAGCGCGCCAGCCAGCTGGATTACCACCTGGTGATAGCGATGGCGGGCAGCGGCGGCGCACGCCAGGCGGTCAGCGACCTGCTGGCACAGCGCGTCGACGCGCTGATAATCAATATCCCGCTTGATGCCTCTGCCGCCAGCCAGATTGAGCAGATGGCGGGGTCCCTGCCCTGCATCTTTCTGGATGTGGCGGAGGATGCCGCGGTGGCGATATGCAGCTTCAGCGCACAGACCGGCGCACGCCAGGGGGCCGAGCATCTTTTGCAACTGGGGCATCGGCGAATTGCGTTATTAAACGGGCCGGCGGACTCGGTGGCGGCGCAGGCGCGCAGCAGGGCGTGGCTGGCAGTGCTGAAGGAACGGGATCTGGCACCCTCACAGCAGCTCAGCGGCGACTGGAGCGCAGAGTCGGGCTACCGCGCGGTGATGCAGCTGGACGACGCGGCACGCTCTACGGCGCTGTTAGTGGCTAACGATCAGATGGCGCTCGGTGCGATGCAGGCGCTGCACCAGCTTGGCGTGGCGGTACCCGCCGGGATGTCGGTGGTGGGCTATGACGATACCGCCGACAGCGCCTGGTATCAGCCGCCGCTGACCACGGTGCGCCAGAATATGCGCCAGCTAGGTGAATGCAGCGTGAACTGGCTGGTGGCTAAGCTGGAAAACCCCGCTGCCTGTGAGGCGCTGACGCCTTTTGCCACCACGCTGGTGGTGCGCGCCAGCACCCGTCAGGCTCCGGAACAGCAGGCATAAAAAAGCCGGACAGATTGCCCGGCCCTCATCATGCTGTCGTTCGCCGTTACGCTTTCGGCTCGCCCATTGCTTTCAGCTTCTTCGACAGATCGCGACGCTCTTTAGAAAGGTCGGCATTTTTGATGATGTAATCATCCACGCGATCTTCGTAATCGCTGCGCATGCTGGAGATAATCTCCTGGATAGCTTCCACGCTCATGCCGGGTTTAATGTACTCACCCAGGTTGTCGAGCAGCAGAACACGCTTCTGGTTATCACGGATTTTCTTTTCGTTGTCGTGAATTTCACGTTGCAGCTTGTTCTTACGACGAAACATACGCACGAACTCCAGTACGTCCTGAAATGATTGCTTTGCATTTTCCATGAAGACACCTTTCATTTGGGCCTGCTTACACAGGCATCATTGTCGTAGCCATCAGATTAGCGGCGCGCCGCTGGCGATGGCAATTTTAAACTTGCAGAATCGGATTGGGCCTATCTTACCCTGAAGCGACCCGCCTCGCAGTAAGTTGTTGCTGGATCATTCTATTTTCGCAGCGCCAGGCGAATAAGTTCCGATAACCGCTCCAGCTGCCGGACCATCTCCAGACTGAGCCAGACGTAGCCGTGAATGGGGGTTTCCACCAGTTCGTCACTGTCAGACTCGGCGATCAGCTGGCGCAGTTCCCGCGTAATCTCCACCAGTTCTTCGCTGTTTGCCCCAATCTTGTCGGTATTCCCCTCCACGATAGCCTGCGACAGCGCCCGCAGCGTATTTTCGGTCATCTGCTGGGTGCGGCGCAGCGCCGGGGCGTTCAGCATAATCAGGTGGCTCTGGCGCGACGCCCACCAGGCATTGAGCTGCAGCTCCAGCGTGCAGACCAGATTGCGGTTCAGCGTCTGTATCCCTTCAAATACCGAGCGCGGCGTGCGCGTCTCTTTACTGGAAGGCTCGATCAGCGCGCGCATCTTAATCACATTACTGAGCAGGCGCTGTAACGGGCGCGTCAGGCGCGGTTTTTCAACAAGGTTGGGAGAGAAACCGGCGTGATAAACCCGCGCGGTTTCCAGCAGCAGATCGGACAGCTGAATGCGCCAGTGGGTGTAGGCTTTTTGCGGCCAGATGCTGGTGAACAGCAGCGCCAGCAGCGAGCCGAGGATCACATCACCGCCGCGCCACAGGGCGGTGGTCATATCCCCCGGGATCCCGCCGCAGATCACCGCCAGGGTGATGCCAATCAGCAGCGCCATATAGGGCTGTTTGCCCAGCGTCAGAAAGCCGCTGATAAACATGATCGCCGCGCACCACAGCAGCATGCCCGGCAGCGAGATCAGCTCCAGCCTGAGCGCGATCAGTCCGGAGATAGAGCCATACAGGGTGCCGCCAATGCGCTGCAGCGCGCGCGGAAAGACATTGCCCCAGAAGGATATCGGCCCCATCACCACCACCAGCGTGATCAGCGGCCAGCTGCCCTCGGGGATCTCCATCAGCCTGACCAGCAGGAAGGTAAGCACGAAAGCCAGCGCGATACGCACGCCGTGCACTGTGCGGTAATTACGATATACGTTGAACTGCAGGGCCGAAATCGGCTTGTCCGGTCGCAAAACAGGCTCCGAAAGATGGGGGTCTCTGCGCGCCATGATACCTGAAGTCGGGGTCGGGAAAAGGCGTAGAGCGACGCTTTTCGGATGTTTTTTCACTCATTTATGACGAGTTAACGGCAGAAAACATTGAGTTTACCGGGGAGATACAGCCCGTTAATAATCCATTACCTTGCCGATGAATTTATTAACTTTTAAATAACATGGCCGCAGGGAGGCGGCCATGGAAAAATCAGCCTTACAGCTTGCGCTTGATATAGTCTGAAATGCGCGTGATAACGCCTGCCTCTTCTATCGGCTGCAGCGCCACCAGCGGGTAGCTGGCCAGCTGCTTATCGCCCTCAACCAGTTGAATAGTGCCGACCTGCTCGTGCAGCTTAATCGGCGCTTCCAGATCCTTGCGGTCGATGACGTACTTGGCTTTGACCTTCTGCACTGCATCGCGTGGCAGGGTAAGATAGACGTCATTTTCACTGCCCAGAGAAATGCGGTGCGGGTTGCCGTACCAGACATTTTCATGGCCAATCTCTTTGCCCGCGTGGAACAGCTGGACGGTATCGAAATTGCTCTGGCCCCAGATCAGCAGTTTGCGCGCCTGCTCTTCACGCCCTTTCGGGCTTTTACCCCCCATCACCACGGCAATAAGGCGGCGCTGACCGTCCACGCTGGAGGCAATGATATTGAAGCCGGCGCTTTCGGTGTGGCCGGTCTTCAGCCCGTCGACGTGCAGGGTTTTGTCCCACAGCAGGCCGTTGCGGTTCTGCTGGGTAATGCCGTTCCAGGTGAGCGACTTCTCGCTGTACATCTGGTAGAAGTCCGGCTCGCCGCTGATGATCGCCCGTGACAGCTTCGCCAGGTCGCGCGCGGTGGTGAACTGGCCCGGTGCATCAAGCCCGTGAACGGTTTCAAAGTGGGTATTACTCAGGCCAAGCTTTTCAACATACTGATTCATCATGGTGACAAAGTTTGCCTCGCTGCCCGCAACATAATCGGCAAGCGCCACGCAGGCATCATTGCCCGAATCGATAATCACGCCGCGGCTTAAATCGCGCACCGAGACCTTCTCCCCCGGCTTGAGGAACATCAGCGAAGAACCTTTAAATACCGGGTTGCCTGCTCCCCAGGCATCCTGCCCGACGGTGACCATGTCATCACGGCTAATCCGCTTTTTATCAATAGCGCGGTCAACCACATAGCCGGTCATCAGCTTGGTCAGACTGGCCGGATTGCGGCGCTCATCCGGGTTGCCGGAAGAGAGGATCTGCCCGGTAGTGGCATCCATCAGCACCCAGGAAGCGGCATCAATCGCCGGGGAAGTCATTGGGAACGCCAGTGCGTCAACGCCCGGGTTGTTTTCGGCATGGGCTACGGTACTCAGGGCCATAACCACGGTTAAACTTACAAGCTGACGCTTTTTCAACGCTCAATCCTCAATACGGTAACAGATAAAAAAACTGCGCATGTTGTACGGGATCCTTTGGCATTTTGTGCGAATAAATTGCAAGAAAATATGAATAAATCAGCCGATTAGCTGATGGAGCTGCCCCTGGTGTGGCGCTGAAATTTTTCCACAGGGAAATGCCCTCTTCTGGATATCACCATTGCAGCGGCCTGATGTAGTTTTACGTCGACACTTTAATGACAGGAGCGTGATTAAAAATGAAGTTAATACCCTTGGCCTTACTTGCACTTTGCCTGAACGGCTGTGCCGATAGCGCAGCCCCCCTTGATAGCCGTCAGGGCCCGGTCATTTGTCAGGGTTTCGGCTGTAACACCCCGCCCGGTAAACACTCATCCTCATCAGCTACCCACAAGCCGACCCGCGATGAAAAAATTCGTGCGCGCCAGGGGCTGCCGCCGGACTTTGGGAGCGATGAAAGTCGGGTCTCATTTCCGATAAAATTTTAACCGGGTCGGGCATCTGCTGCGCAAAACGTGCCGGGGCGTCTAAACTTAAGCTGCTCTACTCACCCACTAACAGGAGTTATGGACATGGGACTGCTTGATTTCGTTAAAGAGGCCGGAAGCAAAATTATCGAGGCCTTCTCCGGCAATGCACACGCGCAGGCGACTGCAATTGAAGATGACCTGAAAAAATCGGGGATCCCCGGTGCTGATAAGGTCAAGGTTGAGGTCAATGGTGACAAAGTCGTGGTTACCGGTGATGGCCTGACGCAGGAGGAGAAAGAGAAGATCATCGTCGCCGCCGGCAACGTGAAGGGTATCAGCAGCGTAGATGACAAGATTACCGTCACCTCGGTAGCCGTTGAGGCCAGATTCTATACCGTTGTTTCCGGTGACACCCTAAGTGCTATCGCTAAGAAAGAGTATGGCAACGCCAACGACTACAATAAAATTTTCGAAGCCAACAAGCCGATGCTGAGCCATCCGGACAAGATCTACCCGGGCCAGAAACTGCGCATACCGCAGTAATCCTGCGCCTGACCTTACCTGACCGGCGAAATGCCGGTTTTTTTGCTCGATAACTTAAAATACGCCGTAAAAAACGATAAAACTTAATCCTTACAACAAGTTATCTTCTTACGATATTTTTTACAAAAATCCTTCAGGTATGTATAAAATAATAAAAATGTAATAATTATTTTTTCAACAAAACTTGACTTGAACATGACCTACATTCTGATTTTTGTTTTAATTGCACTTACTTTACTGTCAACCAGGCACATTATAAGCAAGACAATAGTAACTTGCGTTACTTTATTCTGCTTTTCCTTTTGGTACATATGTAATATGTTTACCGGCTTTGGAATAACAGACGCCGTATTTTACCATTTGTTCAACACATCTAAAGGGGCATCTTTAGATGATTTGTATCCCAAAATTAAGGTTGCTGCTTTATTTATATTGATTTGCATAAGCCTGATAGCCTATTGTATTTTTTCTAAAAAAAGAGACACGACAAATAAACGCGACAAGATTTTTAACTACGCTTATTTGATTATTTTCTCATCAATTCTAGCATGTCCGTTTTCTGTAAATATCTTCTCATCTATCAAAAACGAATTTTTTTCTCATAGCGATTTAAGCAAAGTCAGCCAAGACTACAAAAAATTAAGTCCTATGGAAGGGAAAAAATATAATTATGTTTTTATTTATGCTGAGAGTCTTGAGAGATCGTTCAGCAACCTGAATAATGAAAACCATATCCCAAACCTAAGTGAACTTGCTAGTAATTATGCACAATTCACTAATATCTCACAACCAATGAATATGGGGTTTGGATGGACAATGGCAGGTATGGTAAATACACAGTGCGGCATTCCTTTGGCAATGCCTCAAGGTAATGCTGGGGGAAACTCGTCAAATTTCTTACCGAATGCGCATTGTGTGGCTTCATGGCTACAAGATGCTGGTTATCATACGGAGTTTTTAAGAGGAAGCCAGAAAGAATTTGCTGGTGGAGATAAGTTTTTGTCGCAACACGGGTGGGCGCGACAGGATGATCTCACCTATTTTGTACAAAACAAACTGGCAAAACCAGAGCAAATTAGTGGATGGGGTGTACATGATGATGTACTTCTCGATCATGCCTGGAGTGAATACGAGAGATTATCCAGTCAGCAACAACCTTTTCTTTTATCACTATTAACTGTTAATACACACTCGCCTGATGGTTTAGTGATACCATCCTGTAATACCTCAGTGACTAAACAAGAACAACCCTCTATGCTTTCAGCAGTCAGATGTTCAGATTATCTTCTGACAAAATTTATTAAAAAAATAATTAAAAGCCCTAGTTTTGATAAAACAATCGTGGTCGTGATTTCAGATCATCTAATGATGGAGAATAATGCAAGTAGTCTGTTACATGCTACTGAAAAAAATCGTAAAAATAATTTCATTATCATTAAAAAGGGTTTAAATAATTTAAAAATCGAAAATCCCGGTACTTTGATTGATGTATGGCCAACTATTATTGATATTGCCGAAAACAAAGATAACTCACTAGGGTTTGGCCAAAGTTTGATTCGAAACAAAGAAAGTAAATTTTTAAAAAACATTGCCAATGGAAGTGGATATAACTATATTGAATACTCATCAAGTCTTTGGGGAATGCCATCGTTACGTGATGGGATGTCCAAGATAGGCGACGAAATTCAAATTGGCGCACAGCGCTACTCGCTTCCTGTGTACTCCAGTATCTCAGATGATAAGTTAGGTTCAATATGGTTTGAAGCATTTGCGAAAAACATTAAATCAATCATTCACAGTGATAACTCATTCTTTTACGCTAATCTTTGTAAGAACATCGGTATCGATGATAATTCCATATGTGCATATATTGTCAATGAAAATAATATCACTAAAATAAGAGTTACAGAAAATGGAATAATCGCAAGAAAAAAATTCAATCAAACAAGCCCGATATATAACAACGATATATTGGGGATTTCCTCAGCTCCTTATTTCATGGACACCGGACTGTCAAGCATGGAAGCATTCAATACCTTACCCAGCGGTATAAACTTCATATCTACAAAAAACAAAAATAACAACATAGGATTGAGTTTCCAAACCTGCAATAATCAAAAGCTGGATTTGGATAAAATCAAAAAACTAATAGCCTCAGCAGATGATAATTTTATCATATACGCGGCCAGCGACTCAATCAATTGTGGCGACATTTCAACTTCTGAACAGCTTAGCACCCTCTTTTCCGACCCCAACTTTAAAGGAATAGATTTCAGGCAGCAAATAATAGGTTTTACATCACAAGGTAAAGCAAAGTCTATTAGAGGCTATAAAGAAAAACCTCTGGATGCTTTTATTGATATTAATAAAAAAACCATTTATTCTCTTTGTGAAATCTTCATGGATTGTGCGGGTAAAAATCCATGATATAAACAACCAGGTGCATTTATAACAATGCACCTGGTTGTTTAAGTACCAATAAATATCCATCAACACAGCCGCCCCCAGACTCTAAAATTTTAGTCATATGAAAACCCTTATTAATTATCATTGCGATGACATCAAAATATTAAAAAAGCAAAATTTAACTTTCAACTTTACCCATAAAAAAAACAACACAGACGTTAATCGCATCGTACGCTGCATGAGCAGATGCGTAATTCCTTATGCACTTAAATTAAAATTATGTATATAATCAAATTAAATACTGTTGAATGACTACCGCGTAAAGAGAAAGACTATGAAAAACGCCACCATCCAGCCCACCTTCCTTTTTCATGATTACGAAACCTTTGGTAAAAGCCCGTCGCTGGACCGTCCTGCGCAGTTTGCCGGCATCCGTACCGATATGGATTTCAACATCATTGGCGAGCCGGAGGTGTTTTACTGCCAGCCTGCGGATGACTATCTGCCGCAGCCGGAAGCGGTAATGATCACCGGGATTACCCCACAGATTGCCCGCGCCCGTGGGGTGCCGGAAGTGGAGTTCACCCGCCGTATTCATCAGCTGTTCAGTGAGCCAAACACCTGCGTGGTGGGGTACAACAACGTGCGTTTTGACGACGAAGTCAGCCGTAACCTGTTTTATCGCAACTTTTACGACCCTTACGCGTGGAGCTGGCAGCACGGTAACAGCCGCTGGGACCTTCTAGATGTGATGCGCGCCTGCTATGCCCTGCGCCCGGACGGGATTGCGTGGCCGGAAAATGATGATGGCTTCCCCAGCTTCCGCCTTGAGCACCTGACCAAAGCCAACGGCGTGGCCCATGACAACGCCCATGATGCGATGTCGGACGTTTATGCCACCATTGCCATGGCCAGGCTGGTCAAAGAGAAGCAGCCGCGCCTGTATGACTTCCTGTTCAGCCACCGCAATAAGCAGAAGATCACCGCGCTGGTCGATATTCCGCAGATGAAACCGCTGGTGCATATTTCCGGCATGTTTGGCGCAGCGCGCGGTAATACCAGCTGGATCGCCCCGCTTGCCTGGCACCCGGAAAACCGCAATGCGCTGATAACCTGCGATCTCGGCGGTGATATGTCGCCGCTGCTGGAGCTGGACGCCGACGCGCTGCGCGAACGCCTGTACACCCGCCGCGACGAGCTGGGGGATGCCTCCCCGGTACCGCTTAAACTGGTGCATATCAACAAATGCCCGGTGGTTGCCCCGGCGAATACCCTGCGCCCGGAAGATGCCGAGCGCATCGGCATTGACCGCCAGCGCTGCCTGGATAATCTCGCCCTGCTGCGTCAGCATCCGGAAGTGCGTGAAAAAGTGGTGGCGCTGTTTGCGGAAGCCGAACCCTTTACCCCGTCGGAAGATGTCGATGCGCAGATCTACAACGGCTTTTTCAGCGATGCCGATCGCAACGCGATGAATATTATTCGCCAGACTGCCGCGGAAAATCTGCCGGCGCTCGATCTGACCTTCAACGATGCGCGTATTGAAAAGCTGCTGTTCCGCTACCGCGCGCGCAACTTCTTCGGCACGCTGGATGACGCCGAGCAGAAGCGGTGGCTGCAGCATCGCCGTGAGATGCTTAACCCTGAACGGGTGCAAAGCTATGTGCAGGAGCTGGAGATGCTGTTTAATCAGTACGAAGGGGAGCAGGAGAAGCTGGATCAGCTGAAGGCGTTGTTCGAGTATGCGCGAGAGCTGGTGTCGTAGGGGCGAGGTAAACCTCGCCCAGGGTCAGGCATGCCTGACCCCTACGATCATATCATCGAGAATTATAGCCCTTCTTCGCTCCACTGCGGCACCGGGTTACGGAAGCTGCGGGTAACGAACGCCAGGTAGACCAGGCCGATTGCGGCCCACACCAGCCCCAGCACCATCGAGCTCTCTTCCAGGTTCGCCCACAGAGCACCTACGGTCAGTGCGCCAAACAGCGGCAGGATCAGGAATTTGAAGTTGTCTTTCAGAGTCTTATTGCGCTTCTCACGGATCCAGAACTGCGAGATCACCGACAGGTTAACGAAGGTAAACGCCACCAGCGCACCGAAGTTAATCAGCGCCGTTGCGGTCACCAGGTCGAAGGTGATCGACGACAGGGCAATCGCGCCAACCAGCAGCACGTTCAGCGCCGGGGTGCGCCACTTCGGATGGATATAGCCGAAGAAACGCTCCGGGAACACGCCGTCACGGCCCATCACGTACATCAGACGCGACACGCCCGCATGGGCTGCCATGCCGGATGCCAGCACGGTGACGCAGGAGAAGATCAGGATGCCGAACTGGAAGGCTTTACCCGCCACGTATAGCATGATTTCCGGCTGCGACGCGTCCGGATCTTTGAAGCGTGAGATATCCGGGAAGTACAGCTGCAGGAAATAGGAGACCACGACAAAGATCACGCCGCCAATCAGTGCGGTAAGGAAAATCGCTTTCGGGATCACGCGCTCTGCGTCTTTGGTCTCTTCCGACAGTGAGCTGATACCGTCAAAGCCCAGGAACGAGAAGCAGAGTATCGTCGCCCCGGTGATCATCGGCACCACATGAGCATTCTCAGACCAGAATGGTTTACTGCTGACCAGCGTCCCGGCACCTTCGCCGTGCGCCACGCCATACACCACCATCCCCATGATAACCACCATCACCGCCACCTGCAGCACCACGATCACGCTGTTAAAGTTGGCCACGGTTTTGATGCCTTTGAGGTTGGAGAGCGTCATAAAGCCCACCAGCAGTACCACAAAGATCCACGATGGAATGCCGGGAACCAAAGCTTCCCAGTAAATTTTCGCCAGCAGAATGTTGATCATCGGCATAAACAGATAATCAAGCAGCGAAGACCAGCCGACCATAAAGCCGACGTGCGGGCTGATGGCTTTCTGCGCATAGGTATAGGCCGAACCCGCAGACGGGAAACGGCGCACCAGCTGGCCGTAGCTCAGCGCGGTAAACAGAATAGCAATCAGCGCGAATGCGTATGCGGTCGCGACGTGGCCGTCAGTCAGGCCGGAAACAATGCCGAAAGTATCGAACAGTGTCATCGGCTGCATATAAGCCAGACCCATCATAACAACAGGCAGTAACGTCAGCGTTTTTTTCAGATGTGCACGCGGCTGTGCGGCTGGAGTAGCGGTACTATGCGACATGGTTCAGCCTCCCCATAGCGTCAACCTTTCTGGGTTGAACCACAGGGAAACTTCGCATTATGCGAGAGCTTTTCGAAAGAGGATTCATGGAACGACAGGCAGGAGTGATGGTGTAACCTGCTGTGGCGCCGTAGTCATCGCGCTGGCGAATCCCAGCCGATACCGGAGTAAGAAGATGTTGCCCCATGTTTGTTTCCTCAATGTACACGTCACCGTGTTTTTAAAAGCGTATATCCATCCGGTTCTGGACCGGCCTCATTAGAATGCGAAAGTCCTGCGCTTTGCATACAGATAAAAAAATACCGCCGCCGGGGTAAATCCAGCGTCGGTTTTATGTTGCAAATTGCAAGGCGCATATTTTGCACCATAACAAAGCAGTATGACAAGCGTCAGAGACGTTTAATGCCATTTTTTTGCCGAAAAGAGCGGCTAAGGCCTGCTCGCCCCCTGCGGCACTTAGGCGTTTTTCAGCATCCAGTCGATTTCGGTGGCGGTAATCAGGCGCTCAAAGTGCATCAGTTCGTGATGCTTGCAGCTGTGCCAGACAAAGCCGAAGCGCTTCCCTAACAGTTTCTGCAGGGCATGATTCTGCTCAAACTCGTAGAGCGCATCGCTCTGACGGATCGGCAGTGGGTTACCTTCGGCCTGGTGGCCGTTACCTTTTACCGCGGGCGGCAGCGGCAGCTGATTATCGATGCCGTGCAGGATACCGGCGAGAATCGCCGCCATCACCAGATAAGGATTGGCATCGGCCCCCGCCACGCGATACTCCACGCGATGATTATCGCTATCACCACAGGGAATGCGCAGCGCGACGGTGCGGTTGTTGTGCCCCCAGGAAGCCTGAAGCGGAACGAAGGCATCCGGCAGGAAGCGGCGGTAGGCATTGACGTTAGGGGCCAGTAGCGCCATCGAGGCGGGCATCAGGTCGATCATCCCAGCCAGCGCACGCTTCAGCAGCGGCGAGTCGCTGCCGTCATCGCAGGCAAAGGCATTGTGGTCGGCGGCATCCAGCATGCTGATATGCACGTGCATGCCGCTGCCCGCGTACTCCTCATACGGCTTCGCCATAAAGGTGGCGTTCATGCCGTGCTGCTCGGCCACCTGGCGCACCAGGCGTTTCAGCTGCACCGCATGGTCGCAGGCGTTTAGCACGTTGCGGGTGTGGTGCAGGTTAATCTCAAACTGGCCTGGCGAAGCCTCTGCCAGCGCCCCGTCGGCGGGGATGCCCTGCTGACGGGCAATCGAGTCAATATCCCGCAGCACGTCAGAGAAGTGGTCAAGATTATCGACGGAGTAAACCTGGCTTTGCATATTGCGCTCGTCGCTTCCCGGCGAGCACGGCGGCTGGATATAGCCCTCTGCATCGCGCTGCTTGTCGACCAGATAGAACTCCAGCTCTACCGCTACCACCGGGAACAGTCCTCGATTGCGCAGCTGTTGCCACAGCTGATTGAGAACATTACGGGGTTCAACGTCAAAGGGAGTGCCATCTTGATTACACATGGTCAGCAGGAGCTGTGCCAGATGTTGCGGGTCAGCCGCAGAGGGGATAAGGGTGCCTTCAACCGGCATGCAGATATTATCAGGCTCGCCCAGCGCCTGACCGAGCCCCGCCTCTTCCACTGTATTGCCCAGAATGTCCATGGCGAACACCGAAGCCGGGAAGTAGCAGCCTTTGTCGAGCTTGAGCAGGCTGGCGATGGGGATGCGCTTACCGCGAAAAACACCGTTTAAATCATTAAGCAGAATATCGACGTACTGAGTTTCAGGATGGCGTTCCAGATAAGCTTTCACTTCATTCCGGGACGCGCTGGTTCGTTTCTCTTCACTGTGCCGCGTGAAGTCTTCTACTTCGACGATATTAGTCATGATGCACCTGCCCGCATGAGGTTTATGTAGTCGGCGCCCGCTCAAAATAACGGCCACTCCCTTAACATAGCGTCAACATAAAAAGTGTGCAAATGTTACTGACAGCTTTATTTTTGCCCGCATTGCGTTTGAATATTCACCAACTGATTGCTAGATTGAAAATATATTGCACACTTTTGCGCCATTTTGCGCGATGCCGGCTGATATTTTTAACAGTATGACGGGGGGTGAATGGGCATTATTTTTGACAAGCCTTTGATTGGCGTAGTGATGTGTCAGACAGAAATTGGCGGGCACCCCACGCAGATGGTGCATAACAAATATCTGGAAGCGGTGCTCGGCGCTGGCGGTGTGCCATTCGCCCTGCCCCACGGCCTGATGTCGGCCCCTCATCTATTAGAAAATGCTATGGCTGTCCTCGACGGCATTCTGCTTACCGGCAGCCCGAGCAATATCGAACCGCATCACTACGGCGAGCCGGGGAACGAGCTGCTGGCCGATCCGGGGCGCGACCGTCTCTCTTTTGCGCTGATAGATTACGCTCTGGAGCAGCAGCTGCCGCTGCTGGCGATCTGCCGTGGCCTGCAGGAGCTGGTGGTCGCTACCGGCGGTAAGCTGCACCGCCAGCTGCATCAGATCCCCGGCCTGCAGGAACACCGGGAGGATGAAGCGCAAACGCTGGATGAGCAGTACGCTCCGGCTCACGAGGTGTGGCTGGAACCCGGCGGGCTGCTGGCCCCACTGGTCAATTACGCTGAGACGTTTTGGGTCAACTCGCTGCATGGTCAGGGCATTCGCGAAACGGGCAGCGCGCTGCGGGTCGAAGCGCGTGCCGCAGATGGTTTAATCGAAGCCGTCAGCCATCGCCAGCATCCCTTCGCACTGGCGGTGCAGTGGCACCCGGAATGGCACAGCGACAGCTCCGCGCTCTCGCGCCAGCTGTTTGATGGGTTTATTCACGCCTGCCAGCAGTTTCAGAAAGGATCGCGGCTGTGAGCGAAACCCTGCTGGCACCGGGAAGGCGCCTGGCGGAGATCCGCCAGCAGATGGGCCTGTCTCAGCGGCGCGTCGCCGAGCTTTCCGGCCTGACGCACAGCGCCATCAGCACCATTGAGCAGGACAAGGTCAGCCCGGCCGTCAGCACCCTGCAAAAACTGCTGAAGGTTTATGGCCTGTCGCTGTCCGAATTTTTTGCCGAGAAGGTGCAGGATGAGCCGCCGAAAGTGGTGATCGATGCGCACGAGCTGATCGACATTGGCAGCCAGGGCGTTTCACTGCGGCTAATCCACAACGGTAATCCGCAGCGCACGCTGGCGATGCTGCTGGAGACCTATGAACCCGGCGCGACCACCGGTGAAAAAATTCGTCATCAGGGCGAAGAGACCGGCACGCTACTGGAGGGGGAGATCATCCTGACCATCAGCGGTCAGAGTTACCCGCTGCGCGCCGGGCAGAGCTACGTGATTAATACCAGCCAGCCGCACAGCTTTACCAATACGTCGACCCGGCCCTGCCGCATTATCAGCGCACATACGCCGGCCACGTTTTAACAGGGAGACTGCATGGAACATATCAACAGCTACTATTCGGCAACCACCAATGCACACGATCCCTGGCCACGGCTCGAAGGGGCAATAGAGTGCGATGTTTGCGTGATTGGCGGCGGCTTTACCGGGCTGTCGTCCGCGCTGTTTCTCACCGAGGCAGGATACGACGTGGTGCTGCTGGAAGCCGCGCGCGTCGGGTTTGGCGCCAGCGGGCGCAACGGCGGCCAGGTGGTGAACTCCTACAGTCGCGACGTTGATGTGATTGAGCAGCGCTACGGCAAAGAGACCGCGCGCCTGCTCGGCAGCATGATGTTCGAGGGGGCAGCGATTATCCGTGACCGCATCGACCGCTACGCCATCCGTTGTGATTACCGGCCCGGCGGTATTTTTGCCGCGTTAAACAACCGACAAATGCAGCACCTCAGCAGCCAGCACAAGCAGTGGCAGCGCTACGGCAATTATGACCTTGAACTGCTCGACCAGACCGGTATTCGCCGGGAAGTGGGCAGCGATCGCTATGTCGGTGGCCTGTTGGACAAGCGCGGCGGCCATATTCACCCGCTCAATCTGGCGCTGGGTGAAGCCGAAGCCATTCGTCGCCACGGCGGGCGCATCTATGAGAACTCGGCGGTCACCGCGGTGAACTACGGTAACCCGCATCTGATCCGCACGGAGCAGGGCGAAGTGAAAGCCCGCTTTGTGATTTTTGCCGGCAATGCCTATCTGGCCCCGCATCTGGAACCCCGGCTGGCGAACAAAAGCCTGCCCTGCGGCTCGCAGATTGTCGCCACCGAGCCGCTCTCTGCGGACCAGGCGCTGTCGCTGCTGCCGAACAACTGCTGCGTCGAGGACTGTAACTACCTGCTGGACTACTTCCGCCTGACCGCCGATAACCGCCTGCTGTACGGCGGCGGGGTCATCTACGGCGCGCGCGATCCGGGCGATATTGATGCCCTGATCCGCCCGAAGCTGCTGAAAACCTTCCCGCAGCTGGCAGGGGTAAAATTTGACTTTGCGTGGAGCGGCAATTTTCTGTTGACCCTGTCGCGCATGCCGCAGTTCGGACGGCTGGAGAACGGCGTTTACTATATGCAGGGTGACAGCGGGCACGGCGTGACCTGCACCCACCTGGCCGGGAAGCTGATTGCGGAGGCGATGCGCGGCGACGCAGAGCGCTTTGATGCCTTTGCCAGGCTGCCGCACCTGCCCTTCCCGGGCGGACGGCGGCTGCGCGTGCCGTTAACCGCAATGGGTGCCGCGTGGTATGCGTTGCGCGACAGGCTGGGGGTATAGGCGCAACCTGGAAGGTTATGGGGCGATCGGAAAAGAAGATCGACCCCTACGGTTTGGAACCCGCTCGCCTGTAGGGGCTGACCCTCTTTTCCGGTCAGCCCGTTGTTTCAGGGTCAGCCCGTTATTTCACGCTAACGGCATCTTGTTCGGGTCGGGGTAACGGTACTCAAAGCCCAGTTCGCGGCAAATTTTACTGCCGTCGATCAGCTTGCCGCTGTTACCGCTGTCATCCGCGAGGAAGGTGGGAGGTTCCAGCCCCAGCTGGCGTGCCACCTGCGGATAAAACTGCGCTCGCGCCGGATGCTGCGCGGCACTGAGGTTGTAAATATGCCCGCCCTTCGGCGTTTGCAGCAGCAGCGTAATCGCCTCGATCACATCTTCCAGATGCACCAGGTTTACGCCCTGTGACCCGTTCGCCAGCCCCGTTTTTCCGGCGAGGAAACGCCCCGGATGGCGGTTTGGCCCTACCAGCCCGGCGAGGCGCAAAATATCCACCGAGGTATTAGGCAGATTATGAAGCCAGCTCTCCAAATCCTGTAAGGTGCGCCCGGCAACGCTCACCGGCTCAAGCGGCGTACTCTCTTTGGTATTACCTACGCTGTCGCCGTACACAGAAGTGGAGCTGGTAAATATTATGCGCGGCACGCTGAAGGCCAGCGCGCTGTCCACCAGCTGCTGTACTGCCAACTGATAGCTCTCACCGCCTGACGCGGTTCTGCTGGCCGGTAACGTTATCACCAGGGCATCTACATGGCTGAGCAGAGACTCCAGGTCTTCAGATTCGCAGATGAGCTCCGGCGTCAGCTCCAGCAGATAGCTGTCGATACCGCTCATCCGTGCCGCCGCTACCCCGTCCTGCGTGGTTTTAGTGCCGGTCACCTGCCAGCCAGCCGCCGTCAGCGACATGGCCAGCGGCATGCCCAGCCACCCCAGCCCGACTATCGCAACTTTTTTCATCCCTTTACTCCTTTGAACTCACACCGTCAGAGTTTCAGGCTACGCCAGCCTGAAGTCAGTGACAACTGCCCGTTGATAAGAGAATCTTTCAACATTGACAAAAAAGGGTTGCGCCACGCGCCCATTCTGGTTAGGTTATTTGTCACGATATGAATATCCATTCATCCAAGAGAATTTTATGACACGCGTTCAGTTCAATCACCATCATCACCATCACCCTGACTAGTCTTTCAGGCGATGTGTGCTGGAAGACGATCAGGATCTTCCAGTGGTGCAGAACGCAAAATCAGCCCCCGGAAGATCGCCTTCCGGGGGCTTTTTTTTGGCCCGATGAAATTGAAACGCTGGCATAGTGAACTTAAGCAGACAGGAAAAGAGGATTATCCCCGATGTTAGATAACACCCGTTTACGCATAGCTATGCAGAAATCAGGCCGTTTAAGCGATGAATCACGCGAATTGCTCGCGCGCTGCGGCATCAAAATCAATCTGCAGCAGCAGCGCCTGATCGCGTTTGCCGAGAACATGCCGATTGATATTCTGCGCGTGCGCGATGACGATATCCCGGGCCTGGTGATGGATGGTGTGGTTGACCTCGGCATCATTGGTGAAAACGTGCTGGAAGAAGAGCTGCTGACCCGTCGTGCTCAGGGCGAAGACCCGTGCTATTTCACCCTGCGCCGTCTGGACTTCGGCGGCTGCCGCCTGTCGCTGGCGATGTCGGTTGATGACGAATATACCGGCCCGCAGTGTTTGCAAAACTCCCGCATTGCCACCTCTTACCCGCACCTGCTGAAAAAGTACCTCGACAAGCAGGGCGTCAGCTTCAAATCCTGCCTGCTGAACGGTTCTGTTGAAGTGGCTCCGCGCGCCGGTCTGGCCGATGCCATCTGTGACCTGGTGTCAACCGGCGCCACGCTGGAAGCCAACGGTCTGCGCGAAGTGGAAGTCATTTACCGCTCGAAGGCCTGCCTGATCCAGCGCGATGGCGAAATGCCGGCTGCCAAGCAGGAGCTGATCGACAAACTAATGACGCGTATTCAGGGCGTGATCCAGGCGCGTGAATCGAAGTACATCATGCTGCACGCGCCGGGCGAACGTCTGGAAGACATCATTGCCCTGCTGCCGGGGGCCGAGCGCCCTACCGTACTGCCGCTGGCGGGTGATAAGAGCCGCGTGGCGATGCACATGGTCAGCAGCGAAACGCTGTTCTGGGAAACCATGGAAAAACTCAAAGCCCTGGGTGCCAGCTCGATTCTGGTGCTGCCCATTGAGAAGATGATGGAGTAATTCGATGGCGACCCTGATGACCCCCATTAGCTGGCAGCAGTGCAGCGCGGAAAAGCAGCAGGCGCTGCTGATGCGCCCGGCGATCTCTGCCTCTGAAAGCATTACTGCTACCGTGCGTGGCATTCTTGAAAAGGTAAAAGCCGAGGGCGACGACGCGCTGCGCTACTACAGCGCGACCTTCGATAAAACTCAGGTGGATGCCCTGCGCGTCAGCGAGCAGCAGATTGCCGATGCCTGCGCGCGACTGGGTGATGAGATCAAACAGGCGATGGCCGTCGCGGTCGCCAACATCGATAAATTCCACGTGGCGCAGATGCTGCCAGCGGTTGATATTGAAACGCAGCCGGGCGTGCGCTGCCAGCAGATTACGCGCCCGGTGGCCTCTGTCGGGCTCTATATTCCCGGCGGTTCTGCCCCGCTCTTCTCCACCGTGCTGATGCTGGCAACCCCGGCACGCATCGCCGGATGTGGCCGCGTGGTGCTGTGCTCGCCACCGCCGATTGCCGATGAAATTCTCTATGCCGCTAAGCTGTGCGGCGTGCAGGAAGTGTTTCAGGTTGGCGGGGCGCAGGCGATTGCCGCCCTCGCCCTCGGCACTGAATCAGTGCCGAAGGTCGACAAAATCTTTGGCCCGGGCAATGCGTATGTGACCGAGGCCAAGCGCCAGGTCAGCCAGCGCCTGGACGGTGCAGCAATTGATATGCCGGCAGGGCCTTCCGAAGTGCTGGTGATTGCCGATGAGGGCGCCACACCGGACTTCGTCGCTTCCGACCTGCTGTCACAGGCAGAGCACGGCCCTGATTCACAGGTGATCCTGCTGACCCCTTCCCTCCCGATGGCAGAAGCGGTGGCGCAGGCCGTCGAGCGCCAGCTGGCAGAGCTGCCACGCGCCGCCACCGCGGCTAAGGCGCTGGAGAGCAGCCGCCTTATTGTGGCACGCGATCTGCAGCAGTGCGTCGAGATCAGCAACCGCTACGGGCCGGAGCACCTGATTATTCAGACGCGCCGCGCACGGGATCTGGTCGACAGCATTACCAGCGCCGGTTCGGTATTTCTTGGTGACTGGTCACCGGAATCCGCTGGCGACTATGCCTCCGGCACCAACCACGTGCTGCCGACCTATGGCTATACCGCCACCTGCTCAAGCCTGGGGCTGGCTGATTTCCAGAAGCGCATGACGGTGCAGGAGCTGACGCCTGCCGGCTTTATGGGGCTGGCGGCAACCATTGAGACGCTGGCCGCGGCCGAACAGTTAACCGCCCACAAAAATGCCGTCACCCTGCGCGTGGCTGCACTGAAGGAGAAGCCATGAGCAGCACAATTCAAGACCTGGCCCGCGCCAACGTGCGCGCCCTCATCCCTTACCAGTCGGCGCGCCGCCTTGGCGGTAACGGCGACGTGTGGCTGAACGCCAATGAATATCCGCTGGCCGTGCCGTTTGAGCTCAGCCAGCAGACGCTGAACCGCTACCCTGAGTGCCAGCCAAAGTTGGTGATTGAACGCTACGCCGCCTATGCCGGACTGACGCCTGAGCAGGTGTTGGTGAGCCGCGGCGCGGATGAAGGCATCGAACTGCTGATGCGCGCCTTCTGCGAGCCTGGCCAGGACGCGGTACTGTTCTGCCCGCCGACTTACGGTATGTACAGTGTCAGCGCGGAAACCATCGGCATTGAATATCGCACGGTGGAAGCAGGCGAGGACTGGCAGTTGAACCTGCCTGCGATTGCCGACCAGCTGGACGGCGTCAAGCTGGTGTACGTTTGCAGCCCAAACAACCCAACCGGTAACCTCATCAACCCGGACGATCTGCGTCAGCTACTGGAGATGACCCAGGGCAAAGCGCTGGTGGTGGCGGATGAAGCCTATATCGAGTTCTGCCCGCAGGCGTCACTCGCTGGCTGGCTGAAGGATTACCCGCACCTGGTGATTCTGCGCACGCTGTCGAAAGCCTTCGCGCTCGCCGGGCTGCGCTGCGGTTTCACCCTCGCCAGCGCAGAGGTGATCGCGCTGCTGATGAAGGTGATCGCGCCTTATCCGCTCTCTACTCCTGTCGCCGATATCGCCGGTCAGGCCTTAAGCGACCAGGGTATCGCCCTGATGCGCCAGCACGTTGCCGAGCTCATCGCCACCCGCGAACAGCTGATAGCCGACCTGCGCAGCCTCGACTGCGTTGAGCAGGTCTATGAGAGTGACACCAACTATATTCTGGCGCGCTTTACCGCTTCCAGTCAGGTCTTTAAAACGCTGTGGGACCAGGGCATTATTCTGCGTGACCAGAATAAGCAGCCCGGCCTGGCCGGCTGCCTGCGCATCTCTATCGGCACCCGTGAAGAGTGCCAGCGCGCCGTTGCCGCATTGAAATCATTACCCGGTACCCCCGTTTCTCAGGAGCAAGCATGAGTCAGAAAGTCCTCTTTATCGATCGCGATGGCACCCTTATTTCTGAGCCGCCGGAAGATTATCAGGTCGACCGCATGGACAAACTGGCCTTCGAGCCGGACGTGATCCCGGCCCTGCTGTCGTTACAAAAGGCGGGCTATCAGCTGGTGATGATCACCAATCAGGATGGTCTGGGCACCCGCAGCTTCCCGCAGGCGGATTTCGACGGCCCGCATAACCTGATGATGCAGATCCTCAGCTCCCAGGGCGTGAAGTTCGACGATATTCTGATCTGCCCGCATCTGCCGGAAGATAACTGCGACTGCCGCAAGCCGAAAACCAAAATGGTGGAAGCCTGGCTGGCCGAAGGGGCAATTGACACCGCCAACAGCTATGTGATTGGCGACCGTGCCACCGACGTGCAGCTGGCGCAGAATATGGGCATTACCGGCCTGCTGTACGGAAAGGACCTTAACTGGAAGGCTATCGAACAGCAGCTAACCCAACGCGACCGCTATGCGCTGGTGCAGCGCAACACCAAAGAGACGCAGATTAAAGTCGAAGTGTGGCTGGACCGCGAAGGCGAGAGCAAAATCAACACCGGCGTTGGCTTCTTCGATCATATGCTTGACCAGATCTCCACCCACGGCGGCTTCCGTATGAACATTGATGTGAAGGGCGACCTGTACATTGATGACCATCACACCGTAGAAGATACCGGCCTGGCGCTGGGCGAAGCGCTGCTGAAAGCGCTGGGCGACAAACGTGGCATCGGCCGTTTCGGCTTTGTACTGCCAATGGACGAGTGCCTGGCACGCTGCGCGCTGGATATCTCCGGCCGCCCGCACCTTGAATATAAAGCTGAGTTCAGCTATCAGCGCGTGGGGGACCTGAGCACCGAGATGGTCGAACACTTCTTCAGCTCGCTCTCTTACACCATGGCCAGCACCCTGCACCTGCGCACCAAAGGCAAAAACGACCATCACCGCGTTGAAAGCCTGTTTAAAGCCTTTGGCCGCACGCTGCGCCAGGCGATCCGCGTGGAAGGCAATACCCTGCCAAGCTCGAAAGGAGTGCTGTGATGGATGTGGTGATCCTCGATACCGGCTGCGCCAACCTCTCTTCAGTGAAGTGGGCGGTGCAGCGCCTTGGCTACCAGCCGCAGGTCAGTAAGGAAGCCGATATCGTACTTAATGCCGACAAGCTGTTTTTGCCGGGCGTCGGCACCGCGCAGGCGGCGATGGACCAGCTGCGCGAGCGCGAGCTGATTGAGCTGATCAAAGCCTGTACCCAGCCCGTGCTGGGTATCTGCCTCGGCATGCAGCTGCTCGGCTCACAGAGCGACGAGAGCGGCGGCATCTCTACGCTGAATATTATTGAACACCCGGTTGAGCGTATGCAGGATCTCGGCCTGCCGCTGCCGCATATGGGCTGGAACCAGATTGCCTCGCAGGCGGGCAACCATCTGTTTCGCGGCATCGACGACGGCGCCTACTTCTACTTTGTGCACGGCTACGCCATGCCGGTGAATGAATTCACCATTGCGCAGTGTCACTACGGCGCAGCGTTTACCGCAGCGGTGCAAAAAGATAACTTCTTCGGCGTACAGTTCCACCCCGAGCGTTCCGGTGCCGCTGGCGCGCAGCTGTTGAAAAATTTCCTGGAGATGTAACGGATGATTATCCCGGCGTTAGATTTAATTGATGGCAAGGTAGTACGCCTGCATCAGGGCGATTACGGCCAGCAGCGCGACTACGGGAGCGATCCGCTGCCGCGCCTGCTGGATTATCAGGCCCAGGGCGCGCAAGTGCTGCACCTGGTTGACCTGACCGGTGCGAAAGATCCGGCTGCGCGCCAGATCCCCCTGCTCACTAAGCTGCTGGCAGGCGTATCCGTGCCGGTCCAGGTTGGCGGCGGCATTCGCACTCAAGACGATGTGGAAGCCCTGCTGAAAGCTGGCGCCACGCGCGTGGTAGTAGGTTCTACCGCGTTGAAACAGCCGCAAGAGGTGCAGCAGTGGTTTAAGCAGTACGGCGCGGAAGCGATTGTACTGGCGCTGGACGTGCGCATTGATGCGGATAACCGCAAAGAAGTGGCGATCAGCGGCTGGCAGGAAGCCAGCGGCATCACGCTGGAAGAAGTGATCGAACAGTTTCTGCCGTTCGGCCTGAAGCACGTGCTGTGCACCGATATTTCCCGCGATGGCACGCTGAGCGGCTCTAATGTTGCGCTATATCGTGAAGTCTCCGCGCGCTATCCGCAGATTGCCTTCCAGTCCTCCGGCGGCATTGGCTCGCTGGATGATATTGCGGCCCTGCGCGGCTGCGGCGCACAGGGGGTGATTGTCGGTCGCGCCCTGCTGGAAGATAAATTTACCGTATCGGAGGCGATTACATGCTGGCAAAACGGATAATCCCCTGCCTTGACGTGCGTGACGGCCAGGTGGTCAAAGGCGTACAGTTCCGCAACCACGAGATTATCGGTGACATCGTGCCGCTGGCGCAGCGCTATGCGCAGGAAGGCGCCGACGAGCTGGTGTTTTATGATATCACCGCCTCCAGCGATGGCCGCGTGGTGGACAAAAGCTGGATCTCGCGCGTGGCAGAAGTGATTGATATCCCCTTCTGCGTGGCGGGCGGTATCAGGTCGGTGGAAGACGCCGCCCTGCTGCTCTCCTACGGCGCAGATAAGATCTCCATCAACTCCCCGGCGCTTGCCGACCCGGAGCTGATCACCCGCCTGGCGGATCGCTTTGGCGTGCAGTGCATCGTGGTGGGCATTGATACCTGGTATGACAGCGAAAGCGGCAAATACCATGTTAACCAGTACACCGGCGATGAGAGCCGCACCAAAGTGACCACCTGGGAAACCCTCGACTGGGTGGACGAAGTGCAGAAGCGCGGCGCAGGCGAGATCGTCCTCAACATGATGAACCAGGACGGGGTGCGTAACGGCTACGACCTGGTGCAGCTGCAAAAGGTGCGCGCGCGCTGTAAGGTGCCGCTGATTGCCTCCGGCGGCGCGGGCACCATGGAACATTTCCATCAAGCCTTCCGGGATGCGGACGTTGATGGCGCGCTGGCCGCTTCGGTGTTCCATAAACAGATTATTAATATCGGCGAACTGAAAACGTTCCTGATTGAAAAAGGTGTGGAGATTCGCGTGTGTTAACAGAACAACAGCTCGCCCAGCTGGACTGGGTAAAAACCGACGGTATGATGCCGGCAATAGTCCAGCACGCCGTTTCTGGCGAAGTGCTGATGCACGGCTATATGAACCAGCAAGCGCTGGATAAGACGCTGGCAACGGGTAAGGTGACCTTCTGGTCGCGCACCAAACAGCGCCTGTGGACCAAGGGGGAAAGCTCTGAGCACTTCCTTAACGTGGTCAGCATCACCCCTGACTGTGATAACGACACGCTGCTGGTGCTGGCCAACCCGGTTGGCCCGACCTGCCACCTTGGCACCTCCAGCTGCTTCTCACCTGCCGCTTCTGACTGGACATTCCTCTATCAGCTGGAGCAGGTGCTGGCAGAGCGCAAGCACGCCGACCCAAAAAGCTCCTATACCGCCAGCCTGTATGCCAGCGGCACTAAGCGTATTGCGCAGAAAGTCGGTGAGGAAGGCGTTGAGGTTGCGCTGGCCGCCACCGTCAACGATCGCCACGAGCTGACCAACGAAGCGTCGGACCTGGTCTATCATCTTCTGGTGCTGCTGCAGGACCAGGATCTTAACCTGTCGACGGTAATTGAGAACCTGCGCCAGCGCCATAAGTAGGCTGCCGCAGTTCTGACGTCAATAAAAAAGGCCGGGAATTCCCGGCCTTCTGCTAGATGCTTAAGAGTTAGCTGCCTTTACGCAGGCGATAGCTGGCGCCGACATTGCGGCCAATCACTATCGCTGAACCCACTACCCCACCAAGAATAATTGCCAGCAGCATCACCAGCGTCTTTTTCGGGCTATCGCGGCGGATAGGCAAATCGGCGGTAGCGATGTAGCGGTAAGACTGCAGATGCGACAGGTCGATTTTCATATGTGTCACGGCCAGCAAAGCGCTCTGCGTATCATAGTAGGATTGATCGTAAATTAACGGTTTAGTCGCCTCATTCTGAATCATTGACTGTAGTGCGCTGGTACCCAGCAGGTAGAGGGTATCGTCAGAGAGATACTCCGCCTGATTCAGCTGCGTGCTCTTCACCCCGGAGGCTTCTGCAATCGTCAGCGCCTGTTTGATGGCATCCATACGCTGCTGCTGTTTATCAATCGCCACCTGCTTCTGCGTATCCAGCGCGCTGGAAAGCTCATTGGTTTTTACCCCAAGCGTACGCCTGAGATCGGCGGTGTAGCCGTCGACGATTTTATCGTTGACCTGTTCGATATACTTAGTCAGCTGCGCCTGCGCATCCTTCGCGGTAGGTGCGGTGTAAGCGATGCTGAGCTGGTCATTGCTGCCCGCCACCACCGGATCAATTTTCAACACCTGCGGCTCATCCAGATTGTGAAGTGCTGCAGAGAGCGCCCCCATTGACGCAGCGAAACGACCGAAGAACTGGTTTTGCAGAACGGGCAAAGACGGCTTGTCATCTGGAGTTTGCTTATACAGTACGCTAAGAGAGGCGTTGTAGTTAGCTATCATTCCTGACGTTGGGGTGGCAACAATCGCGGTGGAGGTCCATTTTTCTTTCGCGACAAACAGGTAAATGCCTGCCAGCACCATAGCAACAATCACGCTGATGATGATGGTTTTTTTGCCGTTCCATAGCTGAGCAATAATTTCCAGTAAATCGATTTCATCGGCTGTGTTGGAAAAGTTCTGGTGACGCGGGGACAGCTCAACATTTTTATTATCGGGGTTCATATAGTCAGTAAACTCTGCGCAAAAGAAAATAAGATAAAACTCAGGCGATAGCTGACTAAATGTAGATGAGATTGGGGGGAAACGCTATGGATAGATTCTTAAAACGAGGTAGGAAACCTCCCGCATTGCGGGAGGTTAGAGGGGAAGTTAATCGAGCCACTCGGTGTGGAACACACCCTCTTTATCAGTACGCTTGTAAGTATGCGCACCGAAGTAGTCACGCTGCGCCTGGATCAGGTTAGCTGGCAGTACCGCTGAACGGTAGCTGTCGTAGTAGGCGATAGCCGCAGAGAAGGTCGGCGTCGGGATACCGTTCTGCACGGCATAAGCCACCACGTCACGCAGCGCCTGCTGGTACTCATCCGCGATGTTCTTGAAGTACGGTGCCAGCAGCAAGTTCGCGATGTCAGCATCGTCAGCATAGGCATCGGTGATTTTCTGCAGGAACTGGGCACGGATGATGCAGCCCGCACGGAAGATCTTAGCAATCTCACCGTAGTGCAGGTTCCAGTTGTTCTCGGTAGACGCCGCTTTCAGCTGGGAGAAGCCTTGAGCGTAAGAGACGATTTTACCCAGATACAGGGCGCGACGTACCTTCTCAACGAACTCCGCTTTATCACCGCTTACCGCCTGAACTTTCGGACCGCTCAGTACTTTGGAAGCGGCAACGCGCTGGGTTTTCAGGGAAGAGAGGTAACGGGCAAATACCGATTCGGTGATCAGTGACAGCGGTTCGCCGAGGTCCAGAGAGCTCTGGCTGGTCCACTTGCCGGTACCTTTATTCGCTGCTTCATCCAGAATCACATCAACCAGGTAGTTACCTTCTTCATCTTTCTTGGTGAAGATATCTTTGGTGATGTCGATCAAGTAGCTGCTCAGCTCACCTTCGTTCCACTCGCTGAAGGTCTTAGCCAGCTCTTCGTTGCTCAGGTTCAGCGCGCCTTTCAGCAGTGAATAGGCTTCTGCAATCAGCTGCATGTCGCCGTATTCGATACCGTTATGCACCATTTTCACATAGTGACCCGCACCGTCCGGCCCCATGTAAGCGACGCAGGCTTCACCCTCTGCAACTGCCGCGATCTCGGTCAGGATTGGCGCAACCAGTTCGTAAGCTTCTTTCTGACCACCAGGCATGATGGAAGGGCCTTTCAGAGCGCCCTCTTCACCACCGGAAACACCAGTACCGATGAAGTTGAAGCCCTGCTCAGAGAGTTCGCGGTTACGGCGAATGGTGTCTTTATAGAAGGTGTTACCACCATCAATCAGGATGTCACCTTTATCGAGGTGCGGAGTCAGGGAGGCGATGGTTTTGTCGGTGGCTTCACCGGCCTGCACCATCAGAAGGATACGACGAGGTTTTTCCAGAGAGTCAACAAACTCTTCGATGCTGTAGTGCGGAACCAGTTTCTTACCTGGGTTCTCTGCCACGACTTCATCGGTTTTTTCACGCGAGCGGTTGAAGATAGAAACTGTGTAGCCACGGCTCTCAATGTTGAGTGCCAGATTACGGCCCATCACAGCCATACCTACAACGCCGATCTGTTGCTTGGACATACCTACTCCTGTCTAGGTGAGAAAACCAGCAGTTATGTGACTGCGGTCAATGTTCTGAACATGTTAACTCAGGTTTAGGGGGGGATGGTAGTGATTGGTGCGATAGCTTAAGAGCAGATTAATTACGCACAATAATTACAATGTTAAATAAGGATATACCTTGGCTCAGAAAACAACATCTATACATTGTGTGAAATCATTGACGGAGCAATGAAAGAATTTCATGCGTTTTAGTTTCCATCAGGGCCACATCTTTCTTTGACTCAACGTTTAGTCGGACTACAGGCTCAGTGTTAGAAGAACGCAAGTTGAAACGCCATTCGGAAAATTCAACACTTATACCATCGGTAAAATCTGTTGATACAGCATGGGATTGATAGTGTTCTAAAACTCGCTGAATAGCCTGCGCCGGATCAGCTAATTTACTATTTACCTCTCCAGATGAAGGATAGGCAGCTATTCGATCACTTACTAATTGCCCCAGAGTTTGTTTTTTTACAGAGACCAACTCAGCAATTAAAAGCCATGGGATCATACCGCTGTCGCAATAAGCAAAATCACGAAAATAATGGTGAGCACTCATTTCACCACCATAAATTGCGTCTTCTGCACGCATCCTCTCTTTGATGAAAGCGTGACCAGTTTTGGACATAACTGGTACCCCTCCGGCGGACGTAACAACATCAATGGTGTTCCAGCTCAAACGAGGGTCGTGAATTATTTTTTGCCCAGAATTTTTTTCAAGAAATACTTCTGCAAGTAATCCAACAACGTAATAACCTTCAATAAAGTTCCCTTCTTCATCGAAAAAGAAGCAACGATCAAAATCTCCATCGAAAGCAATTCCCATATCCGCTTTATGGGCCAGAACCGCATTGCGCGTATCTTCACGACATTCAGGAAGTAAAGGGTTAGGAATTCCATTGGGAAAGGTGCCATCAGCATCGTGATGAACTTTTACAATTGAAATAGGAACATTACATGCAATAAACCCTTCTTCGATAGCGTCGATGACATGTCCAGCTGCTCCATTACCGCTGTTAATAACTAACTTTAGCGGGCGAATAGTTTCCAGTCTGATCAAACCAAGGATATGTGAAACATAGGCCTCAAGCGTAGACGTTAAGGTATATGTGCCTCGTTCACTGGCTGGGACATCGTGTTTTGAAAAACTTTCAGTCTCAACGAGGGCTCTGATTTCGCTTAAGCCACTGTCATTGCTGATTGGTTTAGCACCTTTACCTACCAATTTCATGCCGTTATAATCAATAGGGTTATGGCTTGCAGTTACCTCAATGCCACCATCGCAGCCTAAATGGTAGGTGGCAAAATAGATTTCTTCAGTGCCGACCATACCAAGATCGAGAACATCCACTCCTGCATCTTGCAATCCATTAGCCAGCGACATTTTAAGACTTTCGCTTGTCAGTCGAACATCACCACCTAAAACGACATTTTTAGGTTTGAAAAGTTGACCAAAAGCACGACCAATTCGATACGCGATGTCATCGTTAATTTCAGATCCTAATTTACCGCGAATATCATATTCTTTGAAACAACTTAGTGGATGCATAATTTCACTTAATAAACTGTGGAAGTTTAGACAGGTTTTTAAAAAGTAATGTCACAGGCCAAAAAAGCCCATTCAGCTTGATTATTTTAACGTCTTCCCTAGACTTCAAAATAATGTTCTTCAGTGACCGGTTACTAGCACCACCCACTCTCATTTTAGTTATTGTTTTGGGAAGATAAGCCAATTTTGCCTTATTGCACCACAAATACCTAAGCAGGGAGTCATAATCTGCGGATATTTTATAATCCAAATTAAAAACACTCCAGTCGCGGTATCGGTCACGCTTCATAAAATATGTTGGGTGTGGCGGCATCCAACCATATTTAACCTTACCAATAGTGTATTCTCCGCTTTTCCACTTCCTGATGACTTTCGTGATGTCATCCTGTGAGACATACTCTAAATCAGCATAAACTGCGTCACATTCGTTATTATTAAAGGTTTCGACAAGATCGGAAATAGCCTCAGGATAAGCTAATAAATCATCAGAGTGCAAAAAACCTACTACGTCACCAGAAGATTTCAAGATACCTTTATTTAAAGCATCATAAATACCTTTGTCAGGTTCACTAACTATCAATGAAACCTTGGTTGAATACTTCTTGATTATATCAAGAGTTTTATCACGCGACCCTCCATCAATTATAATATGCTCGATATTATCGTATGATTGAGACTCAAGAGATAAAATGGTGTCTTTGATGGTTTTTTCGCTATTATAAGTCGCAGTTATAATACTAACTTTCATAATTAATACCCTATTCCACCCTCATCAACACGAAAAACATCATCATCAGACAAATAGATACCTGTTCTGACTTCAATGATCTCAAGAGGAATTTTCCCTGGATTCTCGATTGAGTGTGCAACTCCGATAGGTATGTAGGTAGATTCATTCTCAGTAACTAAGTAGGTTTCCGTACCGTTACGCACTTTTGCTGTACCAGAAACTACAACCCAATGTTCAGCACGATGGTGATGAATTTGAGTGGCGGTTTTCTGTCCTGGCAAGACAGTGACTTTTTTTACATGGAAGCGAGCACCTTCGGTAACAGCATCGTGAGAACCCCAAGGTCTGAACACCTCTCTGTGTTGCAAATACTCACTTCGTTTGTGTTCTTTTAACTGATTAACAATTTCTTTCACACCCTGAACTTTATCTTTATGTGCCACCAGTACTGCATCTTTAGTCTCAACGATAACAAGGTTATCAATGCCTACAGTAGCCACTAGCTTATTTTGAGAGTAGATATAGCTATTGGATGTATCGTGAGTGACAACATCGCCTCGAATTGCATTATGGCAACTATCTTTGGCGTTCACATCCCAGAGTGCTGACCATGAACCAACATCGCTCCATTTTGCATCCATAGGAACAAGAACGGCATGTGTTGTTTTTTCCATAACGGCATAATCAATTGATTCTTCAGGGCAGGATGCGAAGGCAACATCATCAAGACGAATAAAATCAAGATCCGAATGCTGCCCCTCTAATGCCTTCTGGCAAGCATTATAAATATCACACTGGAATTTTTTTATTTCTGACAGGAACTTAGAGGCTTTAAATAAAAACATACCACTGTTCCAGTAATATTTTCCAGACTCCAGATATTCAGCAGCTGTATTTAGATCAGGTTTTTCCACAAATGAGTCAACACTGAATGCACCTTCAGCTATTTCGAGCCCTTGCTTTATATAGCCATATCCTGTCTCTGGGTATGAAGGCACTATGCCGAAGGTAACAAGTTTACCCTCCTCTGCCAGTGGGATGGCCTTTTCTACTGCAACAATAAAGGCCTCTTCATCTTTAATAACATGATCTGCAGCTAGTACTAATAATAAAGGATCATCTTCAAAACGTTCAGCTTGTAAGGCCGCCAGAGTAATTGCAGGCGCAGTATTACGCCCTACAGGTTCTAAAAAAATTCCGCCATGTTTTAGATTGAGTAAGCGTAATTGCTCGGCGACAATGAATCTATGTTCTTCATTGCATATCAAATAAGGTGGTCGATGAGGTATTTTGTTCAGCCGCGTGATCGTTTCTTGTAACATCGTTGATTCAGATGTCAGCGCCAAAAACTGCTTTGGATACAGCGATCTAGAGAGTGGCCACAAACGACTACCAGAACCACCAGCCATTATTATCGGCAATAATTTATTAGCCATATATTATTTCCTATCTTGGAAATAGTTTTTTGTGTAAAAATGGACGGCATCTGACGAAAGCAATTCATTTTTATCAAACCATTTATAGTGTCGATGTTGCTCATCAGGCAAAATATTAATATCAATATTTTCTTTTATTTTATAAGCAAGGACCACATAATGTGTTGATATATTGTCATCAACAAATGAGTCTTGGTAAAAATGCTCATATGCTCCCTGCAAGCATGCGTTTTCAATCGGAATTATTTTGTTGAGCTCATTCAAAGTAAGGCGCGAAAAAGCAGATTCCATAGTTTCAGACTTTAAGATCCTGCCTCCGGGTACAAACCAAAAACTCTTAGCAGGCTTGTTTAACCTTTGCCCTAATAATATTTGACCGGAGGGGTTCTCAACTATTAAATCAATTGAAACCAGAGGGGTATTTTCGATCACCGTACTGAAGAGGGACTCACTCAAAATGCCTTTCATCTTATTTCCTGAAATCATCCTGACTCACTAAAAACCATTCATAGGTTTTTTGCAGACCGTCTTGAAGAGAGATAGAGTACTTCCATCCCATTTTAGTAAGTCGCTGGACATCCATCAATTTCCGGGGTGTTCCATCAGGTTTTGAAGCATCAAATACCACATTACCTTCAAAACCAACCACCTTAGCCATAGTAAGCGCCAGCTCGCGGATAGTACAATCCTCCCCGGTACCCACGTTGATATGCGACAATAGTGGGTTGGTGTTAGCATTGTAAATTTCCTGATCTAACTCCATAACGTAAATACTTGCATTCGCCATGTCGTCTACGTATAAAAACTCACGCATCGGGTCACCACTTCCCCACACGACAACTTCGTTATCCCCTCGTTCTTTTGCTTCATGGAATCGACGCATTAAAGCAGGAACTACATGAGAGTTTTCAGGGTGAAAATTGTCATTTTTACCATACAGGTTCGTAGGCATAACAGAGCGGTAGTCCCGCCCGTATTGACGATTATAGGATTCACAAAGCTTTATTCCTGCGATCTTAGCAATAGCATAAGGTTCGTTTGTTGGCTCTAAAACACCAGTAAGCAGTGCATCTTCCCTCATTGGTTGGGAAGCATGCTTTGGATAAATGCAGCTGGAACCTAAGAAAAGAAGCTTATTTACTCCAGCAAGATGAGCACTGTGAATAATATTGCATTCAATTACCATGTTCTCATAAATAAATTCTGCTGGGTAATTGTTGTTGGCGAGTATTCCGCCAACTTTAGCAGCTGCAAGATAGACTTCATCAATTTTTTCACGCTGAAAAAAATCCTGAACTTCACTTTGTGACAGTAAGTTAAGTTCACTGCGATCTTTTGTAATAATAATAACATCGTTACGTGTCGTTAATTGCCGCACAATGGCTGAACCGACCATCCCGCGACTACCTGCTACAAAAATTCGTTTTTTCATTCTCAACTTTCCACCGAAATTGAAACTTCAAAACCATTTGCTTTAAGTAATGCGTGTTGTTTAGCTTTACTTAAGTCGTGTTGAACCATCTCGGCACACATCTCTTCAACTGTGATTTGAGGTACCCATCCTAATAAATTCTTAGCTTTGCTTGGGTCACCTAGTAATGTTTCCACTTCTGCAGGTCTGAAATAGCGTGGATTAACTTTTACAATTACGTCGCCAACTTTCACTGCTGGAGCATCATCACCATTAACAGCTACAACTTTTGCTATTTCATTAACGCCTTCGCCGGAGAACTCAAGCTCAATGCCCAGTTCTAAAGCAGACATTCTTACAAATTCACGAACGGAGATTTGCTTGCCTGTTGCAATAACAAAGTCTTCAGCATGATCTTGTTGTAACATCATCCACTGCATACGAACATAATCTTTAGCATGACCCCAGTCACGTAATGAGTCCATATTCCCTAGCTGCAGGACTTCACCCAAACCTTGCGCAATCATGCTCAGGGAGCGGGTTATCTTACGAGTAACAAATGTTTCTCCCCGACGAGGAGATTCATGATTGAATAAAATTCCGTTACACGCATACATCCCATAAGATTCACGGTAGTTTACTGTAATCCAGTAAGCATACATTTTAGCCACGGCATAGGGTGAACGTGGATGGAAGGGAGTAGTTTCTTTCTGAGGTATTTCCTGTACCAGCCCGTATAGCTCAGATGTTGAGGCCTGATAAAAGCGAGTCTTTTTCTCCAACCCGCAAATACGAATTGCCTCAAGAATACGTAATGTTCCGATAGCATCTACATCCGCGGTATATTCTGGCGACTCGAAAGAAACAGCAACATGAGACATTGCACCGAGATTATATACTTCATCTGGCTTTATCTCATCCATAAGACGAATAAGATTTGAAGAATCGGTTAAATCTCCGTAGTGTAAATTAACATTATCATTTTTACTTAAAGCATTATCAATACGCTCTGTATTGAAAGAGGAGGTTCTGCGAATAATTCCATGAACCTCGTACCCTTTTTCCAGTAAAAATTCAGCCAGGTATGAACCATCCTGACCAGTGATACCAGTAATTAATGCTTTTTTCATTTATTTTCTCTTATTTCATCGTAAAAATTTAATGTTTCTTCTGCCGTTTTAATCCAAGAATATTTTTCAGCATGAATATAACCGGAAGAAATAATGGATTCTCGATATAAGTCATCACGTAACTTCGTTAAAGAATAACTTATTTTACCAGACGATATATCGTCCAGAAGTAATGCAGCACCTGTAGCTATCTCCTTTACGGATGAACTGTTTGCGGCAACTACAGGGCAACCCGATTTCATTGCTTCAATGACAGGAATGCCAAAACCTTCATAGAGGGAAGGATAAATCAAAGCAAAAGCGTTAGAATACAATTCATTCAACCTTTCTTCGGAAATATACCCAGCGTGACTATATCGATTGGGAATTTTGCTTTGTAATAACGCTATTTCCTGCGAACTGAGTGCGCCACCGCCTATAACGACCAGTTTCAAATCATGGTGATCTACCAGAGCATTCACGCAGACGCTAAAATTTTTATATCCATTTCTTGCACCAACAAATACGACATATTTCTCTTCAAATTCATTTGAGCGCAGTACTTTGAAATCACCAACGCCATTATAAATGACCTTGATTGGTATATTTTTTGCCTCGGGTATAAATTTTAAAAGATCGTTTTTAGTACATTCCGAAATGCAAATAATACCATCACTATTTAAAATCGCTCTCTTTTTTTGCCAGTGATGAATTGTAGTTTTATATCCAAGTGGATAAAGTTCATAAGTGAAATCGTGGACTGTCGTAATCACCTTACATTTATTTTTCTTCACTGGCAGGCGGTAATAGCTAGAGTGAAAAATAAAGTTTTCCTTTTCCTTTATGTTCACATCCAGATATCGCTCAATGTTTATATTAAGCCGAGGTTTTGATGTTACGCCTAATTCTGAAGCGTAAGGATTATTATTAGGATAAGTAAGTACATCGAACTCGATATTCTTACGCCTGAACCCTTTAATCAATTCATCAAAATAGACTGAAATACCGCCTGAATGTTGAAGGGAGTAGACAATCCCATCAATAATTATCATTTGAACTCCTGGATGCTACCTTCATTTCGTTAAAATAGATCATATAGAACACAAATACTCCAAGCCCATACCATGCAATACTTGGCATTTTTCTTTGGCTTTAATTAGCAATCCTTTATCATCTAAATAGTCCATTTGCTGAAATATTGTCACTTGATTCATTATACCGTATCTTGAGTGTTCATATAATACTGGGCGAGATATCTGTGATATGAGGAATAAGTATATAAGTGTTTTTCGTAAAGGGATTCTGGCACTTGTAAGTAATTTATCAAAAAAGACAGAATTCGAGATATTCGCATTGAGTAAAATGATTAAAAAGGGAATGCCATACCATCCAATACGTGTCATTACTGGCATCATCTTGCCTATAATAATACTAAAACTAATATAGAGCACCACACCAGGTAAAACAAAATTCAAATTCTTTAGTTCTCTACTTTCACTTATCTTTTTTATTTGAACTATAGTCAGAGTTATAATTATTATCAGAATAAAGTCGAAAGCGGTACCCACTCCTGCTGAAAACTGTGGCCGATAAGCCTCTGACTCCAGATAGAAGCTTAATTTTTGCTGAGCAAGACTCCCAGGCTGCAAAACCGAATATAAAGCGTTCAACAGTACAAAAGGAACAATTAAAAATGCTAACGAAAGACTAATTGCTGAGTAAAGACTCAACTTAGAAAATTTTAAGGAAAAGTGAGGAATCAAAAACAACAAGCACACTAATGCAGTAGTATGGAACAAACTAGCAACGATAATAATTAGAGTATATTTGATGATTTTCTTATTAAAGAGATATGGAATAGCCAAAAGTAACAATGATATTGCTATAGACTGTCTAATTGCTTCTATGTATACCATCCAAAACATGTAACTAAGAAAAGAGAAGTAAATAAATGCTTTATTTTCGAAGAGTCGTGAAAACTTATTAAGACAATATACATTGAAAATTACGATAACTATATTGTAGCCTAAAAAACCAAGTACACCAAACAACATCACAAAAGAATCAAAACCAACTTCAAATTTAGGTGTTACGTTAGAACAGTAATTATTAACGATACAGTCATAATTTTGAAAATAACCTATCCAATCATTACCAGACGGATATGAAAATGCTAAAACCAACAAGGTTACTAGCATGCAAAATAAAGTCGCATAACGCCCTTGCTTGAATATCGAAACAATTCCAACTAGGGAAAAATAGGAAAAATAAATCATCTTTTCACCATTAAGCAAAAAAACATAAATAGTGAGTAAATTTTTCTATCATCTTTCAAAACACAAGGAAGAATTTTTTTTATGGAAAATTTGACACCGTGTAGACCTTCAAATGATATTGATTTTAGATATTCATTGCCTTTTATATTCTTTGCGTGGTTTAACAATGCTATAACTTTTTTACTATACTTTTTTATATTTTTATAATTTTTAGAGATGGATTTTATTTTATTGAATAAAGTCTTCTTTCCACCTCCAACTACATTACTTTCATGTTGACGGTATAATATGGTCGTAGAGTCGAGATAATAAATACCGTCCTCTGTCGCAGCATTGAGGGCCAACCAGTTATCATGCATAGTGATATCGGCTGGCATCGGAAGCGATTTGTCAAGTAAACGTCGATTCATTATAACAGTACACCCGTAGACACTGCACTTCCATAATAGCTTTATAACATCCAAATTATTGTATGGATTTATGCTATTGGATTTATAAAAGCTTGTGGCAGTTTGCTGCAAATCTTTATCTACTAAGATTAAATCACTGTAAACAAGCACAGGTTTATTTACATCATCCTTTTCGACTATTTTTTTCAATAGTTTATCGAGTCGTTCTTCAGGCCAGTAATCATCCTGATCGGATAAAGCAATATACTCTGCAGTTGTCGCTTGAAGGGCGCGGTTAAAATTTGGAATAACCCCGCCCTGTCTCTTATCATTAACAAGTATTATACGTTCATCAGAAAGAGCATAACGCTTCACGATATCGACCGTGTCATCATTAGAGCCATCATCACTGACATACAATACCCAATCGGTATGAGTTTGTTTTAGTATCGACTCAATCTGTTGTTCTATGTATTTACTACCGTTATAGGTAGCCATAGCAATATCAACTTTTGGCATCTAACTTCCTTGAAAAATAGTAAAGAGCGATAAAATCAACGGTTACCCTTAGCGCCCAAGCTATTGCCGTACCGATTAAAGAGAAATGTAGAGTGAGAAAATACAGGGCGATCAGATATGGCACCAATTCTGCCATATGAAGAAATGCAGTTATGTGGGCTTTTCCTGCCGCCTGAATTTTCGAAAATGGAATCTGAGCAATAGCATTAAAAATGAATCCCACCAGCAAAATACGTAGTATGTTAGCAGGTCCATTTGCATAATCAGGCCCCATCCAAAGCACTAATATTTTATTAGCAAAAATAATTCCAATTATCACAATCGGAAGACAACACACAAGCATCAAAAAGTAACTAAATCTCTCTAGCTTTTTCTTGTCATTTTCTATGCTAGAACTCAACTTTGGAAATAGTGCTCGAGATAGCGCTGTTGGAATATTGAGCAATCTGGCCACTGCTTCGGCAGGTGCCGTATAATACGCAATTTTATTAGCCCCCATTAAGTGGGATATTACAAACCGATCAAAATACACCATCACAGGTGAAATAATGTTACTAACCGTAATCCAACCACCAAACTTTAGCAGCCTGTAAAAAGTTGCGCGATTAAATTTAACACCACCTAAAATGACTTTACGGCTAAAATAAAAACTAATTACTATAGAAATCAAGCGCCCAATTAATAATCCTAACACTGCATAATATAAGGAACCATTATAAAGAGAAAAAATAGCAGGCAAACCCGCAATAGCTGAACTACTTATTGTCCTTTGAATGTTTATATTTGCAAATTTTTCCTGTCCCTCCAGATATGCCAACCAAATTTGATTCAGAAGAAATACTGGAATCGTTAAAGACAGTAACGTGAAGGACTGCTCTACATCAATTTTATGAGCAATTGATACATTCAAAAAACCGGCTATATGCGGTGAAAATAAATATATTATACTACTTGCTATAAACCCCAGAAAGATAACTGCTATTGATGCAGTTGAAATTATTTTGTGTTGTTCTTCGTGGTTATCTTGATAGATAGAAATTTCGCGAATAACGGCCCTGGTTAGACCAGCATCAAATATGCTTGCATACCCAACTATCGCAAAAGCCAAGGTGAACAAACCAAAAAGCTCGGTTCCCAATACCCTTGCTAATATACCCAAGCTTGGTATCGCAACCAACGTGGGGATGATGAAACCAGCAAGATTAAAAAAACTATTTCTTACAAGACTCATTTAGTTTCATTCATAAACAAAGTGTGATTTAAAGCTTCAAATTTTATTCCGAGCTGATCTTTTAATGATAACTCAGGCTGATTTTCATGAACTGGCCAGTGAATATCAAGATCTTTGTCATTCCAGATAATACAACCTTCGTGGCCAGGTTGATAATAGTTTGTCGTCTTGTAGAGAAACTCTGCTTCGGCTGAAAGTGTGTAAAATCCATGAGCAAAACCTTCTGGGATCCATAACTGGCGCTTATTTTCAGCTGAAAGATTAACCCCTATCCATTGACCATAGTTTGGAGAATCGATTCGTAAGTCTACCGCTACGTCAAACACCTCTCCTCTGGTGCAACGTACCAGTTTTCCCTGGCTATATGGCGGATACTGAAAATGTAGCCCTCTTAAAACCCCAGATTTAGAACTGGAATGATTATCTTGGACAAAATTAACTTCGTATCCTACAGCTTCATCAAATAACCTCTGATTAAAGCTCTCATAAAAGAAACCGCGATCATCTCCAAAAACGTTAGGCTCAAAAATAATTACATCAGGAATATCAGTTTTAATCACGTTCATGGCATCAGTATCCTTTCACCATCTTGAGCAGATACTGCCCATACTCATTCTTCGATAAAGGTGCAGCCAGTTTCTTAACCTGCTCTGCATCAATAAAACCTTTGCGATAGGCAATCTCTTCCGGGCAGGAGACTTTCAGGCCCTGTCGCTGTTCAATAGTCTGGATAAAATTACTCGCTTCAATCAGGCTGTGATGCGTACCGGTATCCAGCCACGCATAGCCGCGCCCCATCATCGCCACAGAGAGACTGCCCTGCTCCATATACAGGCGGTTGATATCGGTGATTTCCAACTCGCCGCGCGGTGAGGGTTTAAGGCTTTTAGCCATATTCACCACGCTGTTATCGTAGAAATATAGCCCGGTCACCGCATAGTTACTCTTCGGCTCCAGCGGTTTTTCTTCGAGGGAGACAGCGATGCCCTCTTTATCAAACTCAACTACGCCGTAGCGTTCTGGATCGTTGACGTGGTAAGCAAAGACCGTAGCACCAGATTTCTGGTTTACTGCAGCTTCCAGTTCTTTCGGCAGGTCGTGGCCGTAGAAAATGTTATCGCCCAGCACCAGCGCCACATTATCATCACCGATAAACTCTTCACCAATAATAAAGGCCTGCGCCAGTCCGTCCGGGCTGTCCTGCACTTTGTACTGCAGGTTCAGGCCCCACTGGCTGCCATCGCCCAGCAGTTGCTCAAAGCGCGGTGTATCCTGCGGGGTACTGATAATTAAAATATCGCGAATTCCCGCCAGCATCAGGGTGCTGATTGGGTAATAGATCATCGGCTTGTCGTAGATAGGTAGCAGCTGCTTGCTGACGGCCATCGTGACCGGGTACAGGCGGGTACCGGAACCGCCCGCCAGAATAATTCCTTTACGCATTGGGTATCTCTAATCTGTCATTCTGAGCAAATCTCAGAATTTGAATGGGTCAAATTGCCCGTAACGCTGCAAGCTCTTCGAGCATGCGTCGGACACCTGCCTGCCACTCTGGCAGATCAAGTGCAAAAGTTTGCTGAAACTTTGCGTTATCAAGGCGAGAATTCAAAGGTCGCTGAGCCGGAGTGGGATAGCTGCTGGTCGGCAGAGGTTTCGCCTCTGTGAGCGCCAGCGCAACACCCGCCTTTCTTGCCTGAGTAAACACCAGGCTGGCGTAGTCGAACCATGTGGTGGTTCCTGAAGCAACCAGATGATAAAGACCAGCAACCGAAGAGTCACGCTGGGCAGCAATAATGGCATGAGCAGTACAATCAGCCAACAGATCTGCACCGGTTGGTGCTCCGTACTGATCGTTTATAATCCCCAGTTCAGCCCGCTCTTTCGCCAGTCGTAACATTGTCTTAGCGAAATTATTACCTTTAGTGGCGTAAACCCAGCTGGTGCGGAAAATAAGATGCTTGTGGCAGTGCTGCTTAATTGCCTGCTCACCTGCCAGCTTGCTTGCGCCATAAACATTGAGCGGCCCGGTAGCATCATCTTCTGCCCACGCCTGCTCTCCGTTACCGGGAAAAACGTAGTCAGTGGAGTAATGCACCAGCCATGCACCCAGCGCCTGAGCTTCTTTAGCGATGGCCTCGACGGTGACGGCATTAATTAAGCGTGCCTGTTCCGGCTCACTTTCCGCTTTATCAACGGCAGTGTAAGCGGCTGCATTTACGATGACGTCAGGTCGAAGGGCGCGGATGGTGGCAATGATGCCTGCAGTGTTAGTGAAGTCACCACAGTAGTCAGTAGAGGATGTTGCCAGCGCGGTGACGTTACCCAGCGGCGCCAGGGAACGTTGTAACTCCCAGCCCACCTGTCCATTTTTCCCGAACAGCAGAATATTCATGGCTGACGTTCACTATAGTTCTGCTCAATCCACGACTGGTAGGCCCCGCTCTTCACATTGCTAACCCACTCACTGTGAGTCAGATACCACTGCACCGTTTTGCGGATCCCGCTTTCAAAGGTTTCCTGCGGTTGCCAGTTAAGTTCTGCTGCAATCTTAGCGGCATCGATGGCGTAGCGGCGATCGTGGCCCGGACGGTCGGCAACATAGGTAATCTGCTGGCGGTAGCTGCACTCTTTAGGCACCAGTTCGTCCAGCAGGTCACAGATGGTTTCAACTACCTGCAGATTCTGCTTCTCATTGTGGCCGCCGATGTTATAGGTCTCACCTATCTGCCCTTGCGTCACCACGGTATAGAGCGCGCGCGCATGGTCTTCTACATACAGCCAGTCGCGGATTTGATCGCCTTTACCGTATACCGGCAGCGCTTTGCCATCCAGCGCGTTGAGGATCACCAGCGGGATCAGTTTTTCCGGGAAGTGGTATGGGCCATAATTATTGGAACAGTTGGTGACGATTGTCGGGAATCCGTAAGTACGCAGCCAGGCACGAACCAGATGGTCGCTGGATGCTTTTGACGCGGAGTAAGGGCTGCTGGGTGCATACGGCGTGGTTTCAGTGAACAATGGCAGCGCAGCACCCGCTGGCTCTTCATCAGGATGCGGCAGGTCACCATACACTTCATCCGTCGAGATATGGTGGAAGCGAAACGCCGCTTTACGGTCTGAATCTAACCCATTCCAGTAGCTACGCGCGGCTTCAAGCAGTACATAGGTACCGACAATATTGGTTTCAATAAATGCTGCCGGGCCGCTGATTGAGCGGTCGACATGGCTCTCCGCCGCCAGGTGCATTACCGCATCAGGCTGATGCTGGCTGAGAATGGCACTCATTGCCGCGCTATCGCAGATGTCGGCCTGCACAAAGGCATAACGTTCACTGCTGCTGACATCCGCCAGAGATTCCAGATTGCCTGCGTAGGTTAATTTATCGACATTGATGACGCTGTCAGAGGTGCTGCTAATAATATGGCGAACCACGGCCGAACCGATAAATCCGGCTCCGCCCGTCACTAGAATTTTCACGCTTATATTCTCTCTGTATTCAATTTTATTTCTGCATCAGATGAATTTCTATTTCACTGTCATAATAGTGTCAGCAGTGAGCTTTATTCTCGCCACCATACGAACACCATAAATAAACGACATAAAACTCAGGCAACAAATAGCGAATTGCCAGCTGTCAGAAACATGGAGACCTTCCAAGATGATGCATAACATGCCGCTGAACAGCTGAATGGAAGTCATAATCGCCAAGGTCATTCGTCCACTAAACCCACACCGCATCAGGATATGATGCAAGTGCTCTCGGTCTGGACGGAACGGGCTAGTACCGCGGCGCACGCGGCAGATCATCACGCGGATCATATCCATCAACGGCAGAGCAATAATCCACAATGCGCTCACCGGGGCCATCACAGCATCCTGCCCTTGAGAGGCAAGGATAAGTAACCAGATTACGGTGAAGCCGATCAGCATGCTGCCAGCATCACCCATGAATATTTTGAATTTCCGCCCCCACGGCACCCCGAGGTTGAGCAGAATATACGGCATGCAGGCCACCACCAGCGCCAGGCACCACATCCCCAGCTCCGTTTGTCCGCCGAAGAAGAACAGCATGCTTAAGGTAGCAAAGGCCACGCTGGCCAGAGCACCGAGTAAGCCATCGATACCATCAACCATATTAAAGGCATTGATCGAACCGATCACGGCAAACAGCGTTACCAGATATCCGAGCGCCCCCAACATCAGCGGGTAGCCAAACAGGAAAGTACCCAGCGAGTCGATCCACAACCCCTGCCACATCATGATTCCCGCTACCCCGGCCTGTACCAGCATGCGCGGCATCACCGGCAGGTCAAAGCGGTCGTCAATGACGCCGACCAGCAGCAGCAGCGTGATGCACAGCATATAGACCGGAAAACCGGGAAGCCAGCCGGGCTGCAGACCATACAGTAGCCATAACGAAAAATAGATAGAGACACCACCCACCAGCGGGATGTGCCCGGAGTGATGCTTGCGTGCGTTCGGCTTGTCGACCAGGCCAACCCGACGCGCAATTTTTCGCGCAGCGAACAGCAGCGCCAGTGCGCCTACAAAGACAACAATGATATCTAGCATATGTTTACCCGTGCCCACAAAATTTAAGCATCCTGACTTAATTTGACCACGCTACCGCCCCTGGCTATAGCTACCAGTTGGCTGTCACTGATTCACCTACAAGCATAGCCAGTGAATTCCGGCCAGCTTTGTTTTTTTTTATTGGATTTATCCTGGAAACAAATCCACATGTCGCGTAACAAAATTATGCGACAATTCTTATACTAATGGCGCGGTCACACAAGCTTAATCTACTATCTTTATGGTCTAATTTACCATTCTCAACCACGTTGAACAATTAAGTATCACTGACCGGTTATTTTTTGACACGCCACTACCGTTATGACGCCAGCGCTTATCGGTTGCAGTCTCGTGCAAAATTTCGCTGCCCGCAGAAATGAAAAAACTCCCAAATCAGGGAGTTTTTTTAATCAATGCCAGTCATGTCTGAACTATCGGTAACCGTTAGGATTGTTCGACTGCCAGTTCCAGGTATCGCGCATCATCTCATCGATACCGCGAGAGACGCGCCAGTTCAGCTCTTTGTCCGCCAGCGAGGCATCCGCCCAAAATGCCGGCAGGTCGCCAGCGCGGCGCGGTGAAATCTGATACGGCACCGGTTTACCCGCCGCTTTCTCAAAGGCTTTCACCATCTCCAGCACCGAGTAGCCAACGCCGGCACCGAGGTTATAGGCTTTATAGCCGTCAACCGCCGCGATATGGTCCAACGCCTTCAGATGCCCTTCTGCCAGATCCATGACGTGGATATAGTCACGTTCACCCGTGCCGTCTTTTGTTGGGTAATCGCCACCAAAGATGCCGAGCTTTTCCAGGCGACCGATAGCGACCTGCGCGATGTACGGCAGCAGGTTGTTCGGGATACCGTTCGGGTCTTCGCCAATCTGGCCAGACTCATGCGCGCCAACCGGGTTAAAGTAGCGCAGCGCGATGGTTTTGAACTCCGGGTTGGCTTTAGCGTAATCGCGCAGGATCAGCTCAACCATCAGCTTGGAGGTGCCGTAAGGGCTGGTGGTGCCGCCGATTGGCGTGGTTTCCACGTAGGGAACCGGGGCATCAGCGCCGTACACAGTGGCGGAGGAGCTGAAGATAAACTGGTTCACACCGGCACTGCGCATCTCTTCCAACAGCACCAGCGTACCGGTGACGTTGTTCTGGTAATACTCCAGCGGCATGCGGGTTGACTCCCCTACCGCCTTCAGGCCGGCAAAGTGGATCACCGCGCTGATGCTGTTACTGGCGAAGATATCACGCAGGCAGGCGCGATCGAGGATATCACCTTCGCAAAACACCGCTTTCCTGCCGGTCAGCTTCTCAACCCGGCTGATTGATTCACGTGATGCGTTGCTCAGGTTATCCAGTACTACAACGTCGTCGCCGCGCTCAAGCAGCGCCAGTACCGTGTGGGAACCGATGTAGCCAGCTCCGCCCGTTACTAAAATAGCCATGTTGACTCCTTGCAACCACGCCGGGCGTGGCCACGTTCGGGTTAAGGTTGTTTCGCTAAAATCTTCTGAATTTCTTCGCGGAAATCGCGGCCCTGGTCATGGTTACGCAGGCCCCAGGTCACGAAGGCTTTCATGTAACCCAGCTTACGACCACAGTCAAAGCTGTCGCCGCTCAGCAGGTGCGCGTCAACCGGCTGTTTTTTATTCAGGTTGGCAATGGCGTCGGTCAGCTGATAACGGCCCCAGGCACCCGGCTCAAGGTTTTCCAGCTCGGTCCAGATATCCGCAGACAGCACGTAGCGACCTACCGCAGCCAGATCGGAGTTCAGCGTCTGTGGGTTTTCAGGTTTCTCGACGAACTCAACAATAGAGGCCACTTTACCGGCAAAATCCAGCGGCTCGTCGGTGGTGATCACCGAGTATTCGGAGAGATCGGCTTCCGGCATGTGGTGTGCCAGTACCTGGCTGCGGCCGGTCTCTTCGAAACGTGCCACCATGGCAGCCAGGTTATAGCGCAGTGGGTCGGCGCTGGCGTTGTCCAGCAACACGTCCGGCAGTACCACAACAAACGCTTCGTCATGCAGCATCGGGCGCGCGCACAGCAGCGCATTCGCCAGGCCCAGCGGCTGAGGCTGGCGCACGTTCATAATGGTCACGCCCGGTGGGCAGATAGATTTCACTTCGCTCAGCAGGGAACGCTTAACGCGCGCTTCGAGCAGGGCTTCCAGTTCGTAGGAAGTATCAAAATGGTTTTCAACCGCATTCTTGGACGCGTGGGTGACCAGAACAATTTCCTTGATACCTGCTGCCACGCACTCGTCGATGATGTACTGAATCATCGGCTTATCGACTACCGGCAACATCTCTTTAGGAATGGCTTTTGTAGCAGGGAGCATATGCATACCGAGACCCGCAACCGGGATAACTGCTTTAAGCTTGGTCATATTTTTTCCATATAAATGAAGTAAAAAACGTTCACTCATTATGCATTAAAGGGATGATTCACAAGTATAATCTTAATCTGAAAAAATAGCGCCAGGGCCAGCTTTAAAAAAGGCCACCGCCAGGGTGACCTTATATTTATTACCGGGTTACAGGATGCCGCTGAACCATTCGGGCATCACAAATAAATTATAATAACTGACCAGCGCCATGATCCCGACGAACACCACCGACACCGACACCCACTGGCGGGCGTACGGAATGAAGCGGATCCCAATCACTGGCTTAATAAAGAACGGATGCGCGAAGCCAGAAATCAGCACCTGGGAAATCGACAGCGTTAGCGCCACGTAAGCGACATTTGGCCAGATCCAGGTTGTCGCCAGCACCGCAACCACGATCAGACTGGCAACAATATTCCAGTAGAACTCGACGTTGGTGCGGCCATTGGCCTGGGAGATCGCGCCGGTCAGCCCGCCCATCGGGCGCAGCATGCCGAACAGCAGCATCAGTGGGATCAGGTGCCCTACCGCCTCATGAGCCGTGCCGTAAAGCACGCGAACAATCACCGGGGAGAGAATACCAATCGCCAGATACATCAGGCTGCTGAACAGCATAATCGCCAGCGTGCCCTTGAGGAACAGCTTCTGCAGCTGCGCAGGCTCATGCTGTTTTTCAGCAAAGCGTGGCAGTGCCAGGCGGTTAATGACCGGCGTCACCAGCTTCAGCGGTTGCAGCACCAGCTCTTTTGCCAGCGAGTAAACCCCGAGCATCTCGGCGCCCATCACCTTGCCGACAATCAGGGAGTCGGCCTGGGTGCGCAGCTGGTTAATGGTCTGCGAGCCGAGCTGATACACGCCGTACTTCATCGAACTGAAGAAGGTGCCTTTATCAAACTCAAAGGTTGGACGCCACGACTTCTCACCAAACCAGATCATGCAGAGAATACGCATGGCGGCATTGGCGAACAGGCCGAGGATCACCGCCGAAACGTTAAGCGGCGTGAGGTACAGCAGCGCGACCGTCAGAGCGAAAGCGAGGAACTTAGTCACCATCTCTATCTTCGCCAGCAGCACCATGCGCTTGGCTTTGATAAAGTGCGCCTGATACTGCGACAGCGAGCCGAGCACCAGGAAGTTCAGGCTGGTCAGCATAATCAACCCGGTGAGCTGCGGCAGATGATAAAAGTACGCAATCGGCCAGGCAATGGCGATCAGCAGCAGCCCGGTTAGCAGGCTGAGCAGCACGTTCACCCAATAGATGGTGCTCTGCTCTTTGCGGGTAATGTTCTGGCGATGCACGATATAGCTGCTCATCCCCATATCCTGCAACACCATGGCCACCGCGAGGATGGCATTGATAATTGCCAGAATACCCAGTTCATGCGCTTCCAGTTTGCGCGCCAGTACGCCCAGCTGAACCACTTGCAGTACCGCAGCAAAACAGGTACCACCAAACAGCCATACGGCCTGGTTTTTTAAACTACTCACGCTAATTGCTCCAGAATTTCGGCCAGCCTGCGGTAGGCAATATGCTGGTTAAACTCGGTTTCAACCTTAAGACGGGCTGCGGCCACCACCGGGGCTACATCGGCCTCGCCCTTCGACAATTTCAGCAGGATGTCGGCCAGCGCTTCGGCGTCGCCCTCTGGCGCCAGCCAGCCGGAGACATTGTGCTCGATCAGCTCAGGAATACCGCTGTGCTCGCTCGACACCACCGGCAGCCCGACGGCCATCGCCTCCATCAGCGCGACAGGGATCCCTTCCATATCGCCATCGGCAGCGGTCAGCGACGGCAGCAGGAAGATATCGGCTTCATCCAGATAGCGTTTAATCTCCTCCTGCGGTTTGAAGCCAACCATCTTCACGCACTCTTCCAACTTGGCGTTGGTGATGGTGGCACGCAGCTCATCTTCAAGGTCGCCGTTACCGACGATGGTGTACTCGAAGTGACCGCCCTGCGCTTTCAGGATTTTGCAGGCATCAATCGCCACGCCCAGCCCTTTTTTCTCGGTCAGGCGAGCCACGGAGAGAATGCGCAGCGGCTGGTGAAGCGAATCACGGGCCTGCAGATTAAATTTCTCCGGCTCGATGCCCATGCGCGTCACGTGGATCTTCTCCGGCGGGCAGCCCATCTCGATCAGCTTGCGCTCCCACAGATGACTGATCGGCAACAGCAGTTCGCTCTGGGTAAACAGGCGCGCGTAATCCTCTTTGTGCTCTTCAAGGATATGGCGGCGGGAGATATCCGCCCCGTGGAATACGGTGGCCTGCTTGCCCTGCAGTACGCCAAGCTCGCGCAGCTTGTTCGCCAGCGCCCCGGCGTAGCCGAAGTGCACCAGGAACACGTCCGCGACAAACGGCGACTTGTTGGCGGCAACAATCGCCGGCAACAGCAGCTTGCTCGACTGCGCGCCGTAGCGCCCGATATTGAATGATTTCAGGGTGGCGGAGCTAAGAATTTTCGGCAACACGATCTGCAGACGCTGCTTCAGCTTGTCCGCATTGGTCACCTTCTCTTCCGGCAGCAGATAGTGGGTTTTTTCCGCCAGATTATAGCGGTCAAAGGCCCCGTGCCGGTTTACCAGATCGCCCGGGAACACCGAGATAATCTCAACGTCATAGCCGATATCAATAAAATGCGTCACCTGGTTCAGCACGAAAGTTTCAGAGCTGACCGGAAAACGCATCGTGAAAAATGTTAATTTCATTGGTTCACCCTAAGAGTTTAACCACGTCGTCAGTGATCCGGTTACCCAGCATCCGTTCCTGTTCCACAGCGCTGTCTACCTGCTGTTTCACCGCATCGTAGTTATCCAGTACGGTATTCACTTTCGTGATAATGCTGCCGTCCATCAGGCTCTTCACATCGCTGGCCATCTCTGGCAGACCCAGCTGGTTCATCACCCCAAGGGATTTGTGCTCATAGTTAATCGCCACGGCTGGCGTACCAAAGTTCATTGAGATAATCGCCGAGTGCAGGCGTGTACCAATCGTCAGGTGGCACTGACCCAGCAGGATACCCAGCTCAAGGTCGTTAAACTCATCCATGATGACGTGGTACTTATCTTTCTGTTCGATATGGTCGCTCAGGGTCATCGCCACCATACGGTCATCTTTGTTGTAGCTGTCGATGCCGGTACAGGTCGAGAACGCCACCACCTGGTAGCCGCGGGCGATCATGGCGTTGATCACTTTGCCAAAGGCTTCTTCATACTGCTGCTGCGTAACGCCCAGTCGCTTGTCGAACGGGGCCAGTTCACGCACGGTGATGGCAATGGTCTTTTGCTGGCCGATAACCTGCTGCCAGTGCAGCAGGTTATGGCCCGGCTCCGCCACTTCACGTGCGCGCACCAGAAAGGCGGTATCAGCACCTTTTACCACTTTCCCGGTGGTGATACCGCCCTGCTTCATCATCTCCAGGCTGACGCTTTCACGCAGCACCAGGCTGTTTACGCGGTCAAAGACAAAATTGGCGATTTCATTAAAGCGCGGCTTCTGGAAAGGACCCACGCTGTGCCCAATCATATGAATCGGCTTGCCGGCCAGCAGCGCACAGAGCGAGTGTTCAAACTGCAACGGGCCGTAAAGGTCAACGAAGAACGAGCCACCGACCTGAATAATCGCGTCATACTGCTTCAAGTTGTCGCTGAACTCCTGCAGATACTGCGGCACAGGAAACAGCTTAAACACGCCGCGTTTGGCGATATGCGCCATCATGATTTTCGGCATCAGACGGCGCTTAATTTTATCTACCAGCTTGTTTTTGCCCTTTTTAGTCTGCAAAAAGAGCGCATCTGGCAGAATATCTTGCTGGAGCAGGTAACCAGAACTGGTTGGATAACGGCTAATAACGTCAATATCGAGGTCGTTCCTTGCCAGGTTTAACGAATCAATAATCCCGCGTAAAATAGCGCCATCACCACGATTTCCACATGTATGATTGCCAACTAACAAAATCTTCATAACTACTCCAGAAAAAATTTTATAATTCTTACAGGCCTAAATGACCTTAAGTGGTTAATTAACAAGTCTTATTGTTTAAAAACTGCCAAACACCCATCAATACGTCTTAACCGCTTAAAACAGGCTGCCTTTCCAGGCATCAGAAAAACAGCCTGATAACTCTGAAAAACCGTGGTCTTAACGAAAAACTGACACTATTTCAATGCGAAATAGGGAATAGCTACCTGCTTGCCGTTAAGAACAATCGAGACAAACCCCTCGGGATGGTCGGTATTTACCTGATCGGCGCTCAGCGGGCGGGAAGCCATCAGCAAATCGCCATTTTCATTAGCGCCGATGCCCGCTTTACCGTTGTGCAGGCTGAAGCGCTGCACCGCACGGCTGGCGTCTTTGCCCGTTGGCGCCGCGCCAAATTTCATGCTGCTGTCGAAGCGCGCGCAGCGTCCGGTCTTGAAGCGGTCTTTAGCCGTGGTTTTGATCAGCACCCCGGCAGAAGCAACCCAGCCGTCAATTTTGACGAAGACCTGCACATCGGTGTCGTGCGGCGTCACGATCATCACGTCGAGCACCGGACTGGCACCTTCCGCATGCCATGAGGCTTCAAACTTGTGGGTTTTGCGCTGCAGGCTGACGATCGCCCGCCCGCCGGTAGTCTTATCGCCGACCACCTTATTAAGCGGCGCGCTGCTGCTGCCGTTACTGAATGAGGACTGGCCGAAGATTTCAATCTCCCACGCATCGCCGACATCCGGGGTATAGATGTTGCCCAGCTCAACCCATTTCTGCTGATTGCTGTTGTTTTCGATGCGGAAACGCGAAGTCAGGTAGTTGTACTTCATGCTGCCGTCGACCGCGATACCGTAGGATTCCACGCGGGTTGAACCGCGCTCCCAGGCGCCCAGCCACTCACCTTCCGCCAGCGAGTTATCGATCCAGCTGCCGGCCTGCAGATTCGTCTGGCGCGTATTCAGGCGCGAGTTATGGGCGATCAGCGGGTTCTTACAGGTTTCCAGGCTCAGGGCATCGATAATCCACTGGCCGTTGGAGATGTCGCCGGGGAATTCGGTATGCTCGATCCAGCCGTTGTGGATCAGCGACTGACCGCAGCGCTGCAGGTTAAGGACTTTCCCTTCGGTGCAGTACTGCGCGTTAAAGTTAGACAGCTCGATGGCGGTGCTGTGGTCCCACTTGCCCTGCGGCGCGTTCGACCAGACGGATTTGATTACGTCACCGCTGCAGCGCAGCGCATACCACTGGTCAATTTTACAGTCGAGGGTGTCCATCAGGCTGAGCGAGGTGCCGCCAACGCGCACGAAGCGCAGGCAGGCGCCGCGGAAATACTGGCCGCCGGCGCATTTATTGTCGAAGAAGCCCTGCCTGTTCGGGCGCTCGTCGGTACGGCCGTTGAACTGCAGGTTGCTGACTTCCACCCAGCGGGTATTCACCTTAAAGACAAAGTCTGAATCGCCGTCGGAAACAATGGTGGTGGCCGGGAAGTAGCCAAAGTTGACCATCGCACCAGAGATGCGGAAGAAGCGCGTTTGCTGTGCAGAGAAATCGCAGGCGCTGACGAAGAACGTCCCCGCCGGGAACTGCAGGCAGATTTGCTGATTGGCATCCTGCGCCCACTGGTACATGGCCTTGATTGCCGGTGCGCTGTCGGTTTTGCCATCGTCAATCGCCCCGAAGTCAAACAGGGTCAGGCGGTTGAAGTCCTCAACCACGCGGCGCCAGTGGAAGTCGCCGTTGCCTGCGATAATCACCCCGCCATCATCTTTGGCGGCGCTGAGGTTACCGACAAACTCGCCGCCGCCGACCTCCAGCCCTTCATGCCAGCTCTTCAGCTTGATCTTGGCACCGCTGAACAGCGGGCGGGTTTTACGCAAGTCATCCACCGAGGCAATTTCACCGATCAGCTGGTAACCGGCGGGCTGAGCCAGACGCTGGCTGAAGTTGTTACTGCCGCGCGTCACGTCAGGGATGTTAAACAGCGTTTGTCCGCCGTCATCCACCACCGCCATCGAGTGCGACGGGTCAGCAATCAGCGCGGCATTATCGGCAATAAACTGTTCGAAGCTGCCTTTATTCAGCGCCACCGGCTGCTGCACTTCAGACACGTTGCCTTTGGCATCGCGCAGGTAGAGGCTAATCAGATTGCCCGCTTGGGTCGGGTCGCTGCCGGCTTTACCGATATAGAGTTTGCCGCTGAAATTTTTCCAGAACTGATCCGGCATGGTAAAGACATTTTCCGGCGTCAGAATAGGCACATCACCCTTGGGCAGGTCGCCAGGATTGACACTTTTCAGGGCCAGTGTGGGGTTACTTTTGGCCGCATTAGCGGTGAATGAGCTTACAGTGAACCCTGCAAGAATCGATGAGAACGCAGTGAGTAATTCTCTTCTTTTCATGATGTTGTCCCGTGGTCAATTTTTGGTCCTGCAGCACAGCAGGTATGAAACAGACTTCCAGAGGTCAGGCGCGAGCCCGTGCCGTCATTAAATCAGCGACAGCCAGGCTTCTTTGATGACCTTGCCGTCAAACTTGAGGGCGGTCGTTTGGGTACTGGCGCTCATGGCGTAAAACAGCTCATCGTCATGGGCCAGCTGATTCATGCTTTCGATAAAGCGCGCTTTATCGTTCATCGCCACCAGGAATCCATCCTGCTGATGATTAACGATCTCCTGCGGCCCGGTCGGGCAGTCATACGCCACCACCGGCAGGGACCAGGATTTCGCTTCCAGCAGCACCAGCGGCAAGCCTTCATAGCGCGAGGTCATCAGCGCCATATCGCTGTCGCGATAGTAGTCGTTGATATTGCTGACGCGGCCGACAAAATTGACGCTGTTGCTGATATTCAGACGCGCCGCCTGGGCTATCAGCTGCTCTTTCAACTCACCGTCACCGGCAATCACCAGCTTCCAGTCAGGATTGGTCGCCACAAAGCCCTGCCAGACATCCAGCAGCAGATCGAAACCTTTCTGATGATCCAGGCGGCCGACGGCCAGCGCCTGGTAGTGGCGCTGAGTGCGGTGATGATTTTTGTACACCACAGGATTGGGGATGGTTTTGCTGGCGATATTCCAGCCGTTGAACACCTGATGGTCTTTATCCGTCAGCACAATTACGCGGTCGTAATAGCGCAGCATCAGGTACTTGAGGAGTTTGATCGGTTTACTGAAGGAGTTAATCGCCACGTGCTCGCAGGCGTACACTTTGGCCGTTTTCTTTTTCAGCGTCATCATGCTGTACAGGGCAAACATCACGCTGAGGCGCCCCATGCTGATCAGAAACACTGCGTCAAACTGCTCCTGATGAATGCGTTTCACCACGCTTTTCAGCGGCTGCTTTTCACCGGCAAAACTGACAATTTGCTGCACATGCTCAAAGGGATAGAACGGCTGCCCCGAGCCTTCCAGCGAATAGACGGTAACCTCATGCTGCGGGCCTAAACACTCCGACATAAAGTTACAGATGTTCTCCGTTCCGGCATAGGAATAGGCATCTTTGATAACCAGCACGATTTTTTTCATGATTAAAACCACCTCAAGAACTGCCAAATTTATCTGTGTTTCAAAGTGAACAACACGCCATTAACCATGTACCAGACATAGTAGTAATAGACTTTCAGCGGGTTGTTTTTAAAAATGAACTTCAACAGGTCGAGATGCCATTTGGCCGCTTTATTTTTATTGCGCGACAGCGAGTCACCCATCTCGTAATAGGTCACCAGATTTTTATCGATCACCCGCGCCTGCTTATATTGTTCAAACAGCTCGTACAGGAACAGGAAGTCTTCGTGGCCTTTTTTCTTAAACAGCACCGTTTTCGCCGGGCGGCGATAGCAGACGGAAGAGAAGCAGATACGGAACTGCTTTTTCACGAAGCTATCCTGCATCAGATAGGGTTTGCCGTAGCGCACGTCATAGGATTTGGTGCGCGAACGGTAGCTGTAATCGCTGATCACCAGATCGTCGCCGGAGGCCAGCGCCCGCGTTTGCAGCATCAGCTTGTCACTGAACCACTCATCATCACTGTCGAGGAAAGCAATAAACGGTTCGCGCGCCGCTTTCAGGCCGACATTGCGGGTTTCAGCCGCGCCGAGGTTGACCTCATTGCTGAGGATCGTGATGCGCTCGTCGGTGCAGTGCTGGCGCACGAACTCCAGTGAATCATCGGTAGATTTATCGTTAATCAGGTAGATCCGCCAGTCAGTATAGGTCTGATCAATCACCGACTGCACCGCCCGCAAAATGGTCGCGCGCGCGTTGTACATGGGGATAATAATCCCGACCGTGCCGATTTGATTATTCATCTGATACCCTGAATCTGAGGTTTATAAATTATTAAATTTTCAGGGCCGGGTATGCCCGGCCGCGACGTTAATTAAAACAATCTGAATATTGGCGCGATGCTGTAACCGTTAATCGACTGCACCGACAGGATGGTGTTGTAAGCCAGGTAATAAGACGTCATGGCAAACAGCAGCCCAAAGTTCAGCAGCACGTTACGGATGCGCATCATCAGGAAGGCCAGCAGCAACGGCTCGCAGTGCAGGAACAGGTTACCTACGCGCCCACCCAGGATTGAGAAGTCTGAGAAGACGATACGCACCGCCGCACCCGCCGAATAGGCGATAAACAGAATATAGGCGATGCGATCTTCTTCTTTAATCGGCTGGCGGAAGTAGACCACGGTGAAGAAGGCAATAAAGGCGATGTTTTTCAGGTTCGCCAGGCCAAACACCGGCGAGGCAGCATCAAACACCGTACCGCTATAGCCCATGGCGCGGTCGCCGATCACCGGCACAATACCCAGCGAGTCGAGGAACAGCTTTTTACCGCCGACCAGGCCTAATGGGATAGCGGCAAACACCATCGCCAGACCGAAGTACTTACGCTCTTTCAGGAACAGGAACGGCAGCACCATCAGCACCGCATAGCCAGTGGAGTGCGACTGGGTACTGAATGCCAGGAAGACAAACGCCATGAAGTACTTGCGCCCGGCCGCCGAACAGATACAGGCTACGGCGAAAGCACTCGACAGGCCGAAACGGATCTGGTTCATATCCTTGTTGATAAACAGGTGCGCTGAGTACAGGCACAGCGAACAGAGGATCAACGGCGAATACTTCTTATAAATCCAGGCGTTGGTCGATACGGCAATAAATGCGACAAACAGCAGGAAGTAGTAGCTTTCATGCGTGAACCAGCCCAGCACCCATGCCAGCAGCATAAACAGGTTTTCATAGCGGTAGATATCCGCCACGGTGGCGTAGCCACTGATAGTGGTCTGCCGCGAGAAATCGTGGAAGAAGCCAAGATACTGCCAGTCATCGATACCCGAATTTGGCCCCCTGAAACCGGCAAACATGATCAGCGCCACCGTACCAATAAAGAAGAAGTAGGTCAGCACGCGCTTCATTTTTGGTTCATTGGCCTGGTTAATCGATGCCAGTTCAAAAAAACAGAAAACGAGAATGGTGTAGCTAATTATCCAATATATTGCCATGTTCTAATCCGCCCGTTCTTTATAATTCTTATAGTGCTACTTCCCCCCTAAACGCGCCCTGAATTTATCTTTCAGACGATTAAGGAAGTAAGTGCGGTTATCTTTATTGGTTAAGAAAAAGTAGCGGGCAAAGCTGAGGCTGGCCTGAAATGACTTACCATCCATCTTATAACGTAACGGCAGCTTGTACGCTTTATAGGTGTGGATATCACGGCGCGTCAGGTACGGCTTCATATTATCGAGCCAGAAGTAAGAATACTTCACCGACTCACCCTTATGCTTGGAGCCAAACTTGGTCACCAGATGATAGTTCGCCAGCGGCTGCGCAATCATCACGAACTCATAGCCAAGGCGATCGGCGCGGATGCAGAAATCGTAATCCTGATGGCGGATGTACTTCTGATCAAAGCGGATCTCCTGCGCATATTCGCGCTTCAGCACAATGGTGCTGGTCTGGATAAAGCCGTAGCAGCCAAACAGATATTCGGCCACGGTTTCAGTGCGCGACACCTGCTGTAGCGGCAGCACTTTCAGGAAGTGACCGTCCTGAATAATGTTAACCTGGCTATAGATAATAAACTTCTGCTTACCCTGCCCTTCCAGCTGCCGGATGAGCTTCAGGCTCTCCTGCAGCTTGTCCTTGTGCCATTCGTCATCGGCATCGAGGAAGCTGATATAGTCGCCGGTCGCCAGTTCGATGCCTTTATTGCGCGCGCCGGAGCCGTTGAGCTTCTCCTGCGACAGCACCAGGTTGATCTTCAGCTGCGCGTAACGCTCTGACTGCACCACCGCAGCCAGCTGTTCGGCATCGGCGGATTTATCATCAATGATGATCACTTCAAAATTCTGGTAACTCTGCGCTGCCACACAATCCAGGGTGGTCACGATAGATTCGGATGCATTATATGCAGGAATGACGATGGAAAATAAAATATCCTTCATTGTCAGGCACCTTTTAATCGTCCAAAACAACATTCTAAAAAATAAAGGAACCTTCAAAGAAGGTTCCTCAGGGTTTACTTAGCTTTTCGCATCCTGCTTGTAGCTGTAGTCGTAATAGTCATAGCCATAACCATGAGAATTAGCGGCCTTACGCACTACGGCATTGAGGATCACCCCTTTAATATCGATACCATTCTGGGCGAAGCGCTTGTAGCTGAACTCGACCTCTTTCACGGTGTTGGTTTCGAAACGCGCCACCATCAGTGAAGTCCCTGCCATCTTGCCGATGATCGAGGCATCGGTCACAGCCAGAATCGGTGGCGTATCGATCAGCACCAGATCGTAGTTCTTGCTGGCCCAGTCGAGCAGCTCGCTCATGCGGTTATGCATCAACAGCTCGGACGGATTCGGTGGCACCTGGCCGCGGGCGATAAAGTCAAAGCCGTACGGACCGTGCTGCACCAGTTCACTGCTGAGCGGTGTTTTACCGGACAGGATGTTCGACAAACCGCTTTTGGTTTCCGCACCCAGCAGGTCGTGGGTGTATCCACGGCGCATATCACCATCGATGAACAGCACTTTCTGACCGGCCTGAGCCACCAGTGTTGCCAGGTTGGTACTGATAAAGGTTTTACCAATCCCCGGGCTGGCACCGGTAATCATCAGAATGTTGTTTTTCGCTTCCATCATCGCAAAGTGCAGGCTGGTACGCAGGCTGCGGATCGCTTCAATAGAGAGGTCGGTCGGGTTACCCAGCGCCAGCAGCGTGTTGTGCGGGTCAGCTTTGGCTTTCAGGCCGCGTTTGGCCAGCGCTTCAGCATCCTTCTTACGCTGCCAGTCGGAGAGCGGCACGCTGGCGTAAACGCTCAGGCCCAGCTCTTCCAGCTGCTCTGGGTTGTCGATACCGTGGTGGAACAGTGCCTTCAGCAGAATCACGCCTACGGAGACCACCAGGCCAACAATCAGGCTGGCGGCAATCAGCAGCAGCTTCTTCGGTGCCACAGGCGTACCGGCAGTTTCCGCATGGTCGATAATACGCACATCACCGACGGTGCTGGCTTTGCTGATGTTCAGTTCCTGCTGACGGTTCAGCAGCTGCATGTAGATCTCCTGCCCGGCCTGCACATCACGCGTCAGACGCACGATTTCCTGCTGGGTTTGCGGCATCTGGCTGATTTTGCCGTTCAGCTTTTTCTGCTGATCTTCCAGCGTCTGGCGTTTTTCCAGCAGCGCACGGTAGGTTGGGTGATCTTTCTTGAACAGCTGGGACACTTCTGCTTCACGGAAGGTCAGCTCGTTCAGCTGGCTCTGGATGCTGACGGAAGAGTCGAGCGCCGACTTGGCTTCCAGCGACATATCCACCGAGTCATTCTGGCGACGGTAGCTGTTGAGCTTATCTTCAGCCTGGTCCAGCTTAGCGCGCACTTCCGGCAGCTGGTGCTTAAGGAACTCGAGGCTCTTCTCGGCTTCTTCAGATTTACGCTCAACGTTCTGATACAGATAGTTGTTAATAATCTGGTTCAGGACCAGGCTGATCTGCTGCGGATCTTCACCGTTATAGGTCAGGCCCAGCACGCCGGTGTCTTTACCCATATCGGCCACGGTCAGGTTGCTGCTGACCAGTTTGATCGCCTGCAGGTCGCTGAGTTTGGTCACGGTGAAGCTGGTACCCTCATCCGCTTTAATGTCGCTGACCAGCATGGTGACATCGCCGTGCTGCTCGAACTGACCCACTTTACCTTTAAACAGCTCATCACCATCTTTGCTGACGGTGTAGCTGTCCGGGCCATCAACTTCAACGGTCAGCTGACGCTTTTCCCACACCGCCGGCACTTTCATGCGCGAGATGGCGATCTGCGCCGGTTTGTTGCCCATCATGCGCGACAAACCTTTACCGATCAGCGGGAAGAAGTCTTCCTGCACCAGCACGTCGAGGCCAAGGTCCTGAACCGTTTTGCCCAGCACCATACGCGAGGTCACGATTTCCACTTCGGTCGCGGAGGCCGGCTGTGAATTCGGCATCATCTGCGTCAAATCATTCAGGACGGTGTTGGCGTTTTTCGACTCCACCTGCACCATCGCATCGGCGCTATAAATCGGTGTTGCGAACAGGCTGTACAGCGTGCCCATCAGCATAAACAGCGCTGTGACAGCCACAATGATCCAGCGATGGTCAATAAGTTGTCCCACAAGGTGCGCCAGATCGAATCCGCTAGAATCGTCTTTAGGCGCTGACGGTGCCTTACTTTTTATTTTCATGGAGGTCCCAACTATCGGCTTAATGCGTTGACCCATTTCTGGGCAGCGTTTTCAAGGATTCCGTACACGGCTTCAAAGGCATCGCGGCTTTTCTTATACGGGTCCGCTATTTCCTGCTGATTGATCCAGTGTCCAAACAGCATGGTTTTGCCACGTACGGAGGGGTTGATGCGGCACACCTGGTCGACATGTTTTTTTTCCATCACCAGGATCAGGTCATAATCCCGGCACATGTTCGAGGTGAGCTGCTGTGCCGCATGACCTTCCAGCGACACACCATGCTCACTGGCCACGCTGCTGGCGGTTTCGTCAGCAGCGTGATCAACCAGAGCGCCCAGCCCTGCGGAAGCGATATTCTTCTCAGGCAGTGCGGTTTTCAGCAGCCGTTCCCCGGTCGGGGAGCGGCAGATGTTGCCTACACAAACGACTAAGATTGAATTAATCATAATGATCCCCGAGGGTTACCAGTTATGAAGCGTCTGCACGGTTCGTGTCGCATCGTAAACACCACTGATGGTTGGGACCAGCTGTGAAATCACGCGGTTCCAACGTGCCAGAGGCGTCGAGGTGACATAAACGATGTCATAAGGTTCTAGCTGGAACTCAGTTCCCATTACCATCGCGGCGGCATCTTTAGTATTAAGCTGATAGATGTTGGCGATTTTACTGCGGTTTTGTCCACGAATCGGACGGATAACGAAGACGCCCGTTGCATCTGCCACGGTCTGGTCCATACCCTGTGCATTACCCAGCGCTTCCGACAGCGTCATACCGCTGCGGTCCATTTTCAGCGTGGCCTGCTGCTTGACTTCACCCATCACAAACACTTTGAGATCGTCATTACGCGGCACATAGAGAATGTCGCCCGGGTAGAGCAGATGGTTTTGCGACAGGTCGCCATTCTGCATCAGCGCCTGCAGCGAGATCGGCTGCTCCTGGCCGTTGTGCGTCAGCACCACGTTGCGCCAGTCGGCGTTGGCAGTCAGACCGCCCGCGGCATTGATCGCATCCAGAATCGTCAACGGCACGTTAGTGATTGGCTGCTGGCCAGAGGTGGTCACTTCCCCGGTCACGTAAGTTTTTTGCGATTTGAACGAGGCGATGCTGACATCCACCTGCGGGCTTTCGATGTACTGCGCCAGACGGCGGGCAATCTCATCGCGCACTTCCTGCACGGTACGGCCGGCAACGCGCACGCGGCCGATGTACGGATAGAAGATGGTGCCGTCGGAATGTACCCAGTTACCGGTGTCGCTGGCGCTACGATACTGACCGGCTGGCGTGGTCAGTTCCGGGTGATCCCAGACGGTCACGGTCAGGACATCGCCCACACCAACGCGGTATTCGTAGTTCTGCACCTCGCGCTGCAGACCGGCATTGGCCTGCGCCACAACGGGCTTCGGCTTCATGCGTTCTACCAGGCTTGGCGTCAGCGGGTAAACATTGACGTATTTATCAATGTCGAAGTCGCTGTCCTGTTGCTTGACGACATCTTTCCCCATGGTGGAGAGATGACTGCCCGGCTCGATAGTACAGCCGGAAAGGAGTGCTGCCGATACCAGCAGGGGTATCAATTTAGTTTTGATTGTAATCATCTAGTTCATCGCTATCAGTAATTTGAATGATAGTGGCGAGACCGCCGCTGTGTAGCGTCTAAAAGTAGCTAATTGCTCAAATCAGGCACTGGTACTGTTGGTCATTATCTTTAGCCCCCTGGCTTCGTTTTAATAAGCCCCATCGCGTTTCAACACCACGCCGACGGTTTTGAATAAGATGGCGATATCGTTCCACAGTGACCAGTTCTTCACGTACCAGGAGTCGAAGTAAACACGGGTTTCATAGTCCACGTCGTTACGCCCACTCACCTGCCACAATCCAGTCATGCCTGGTTTAGCCATAAAGTAGTAATCAACATCCCCCGCATAACGCTCCAGTTCGGCTTCGATCACCGGACGTGGACCCACCAGGCTCATCTCACCGCGCACCACGTTCCACAGCTGCGGCAGTTCATCAAGGCTGGTTTTGCGGATGAAATGGCCAACGCGGGTAATGCGCGGGTCATTTTTCAGCTTAAAGTCTTTATCCCATTCTTCACGCGCTGCCGGGTCGGTTCGCAGCACCTCCTCCAGAACCTCCTTGGAGTTCACTACCATTGAGCGGAACTTCAGACATTTGAATTTGCGGCCGTTAAGGCCCACGCGTTCGTGACCGTAGATAGGCGCCCCACCATCGCGGGAGACCATAAAGATCAGGACAGCCAATGCGGGCATCAGCATGGTGATAATGCTCAGCGCACCCACAATATCGAAGCTGCGTTTCAGGAAACGCGAAGTGCGCTTAGCGAGATTGTTATTTACGCGCAGGATCATCACTTCATGACTGAAGATATATGCCATATCCGTGCCATAAAGCGGAACGCCGCGTAAAGAAGGGATGACCGAAACAGAACGGCAGTTATGTTTAGCCAGATTTTTCAGCCACAGATCGCGCGACTGGCTCTGCTCATATTCCACGGCCACGATAAACTGCGTTTCGCTGTTTACCAGTGACCATAGCTGCTGCTCATCTTTGAGTACCGGAATACCAAACAGCTCCAGAGCAGGCTGGCTACCGTCAACATCAAAGAATGCCACCACGTCGAAGCCCATCACTTCTTCGCTTTGCAGCGCTTTATACGCCTCTTCCGCATTCTTACCGCTGCCAAGAATAATGGACTGTTTCTTCCATAACTTGTTGCGGTTAAGCACGCGTTTCACTACCGAGCGCCCGATTGGAATCATCACCATCGCCAGCAGCCAGGTTAATACCCAGATCCAGCGGGAGAGTTCCCATTTGGACAGTGCGCTAATCGACAGATCAACAATGGAGAACACCAGAATTGTTCTGAAGACTTCTTTTAACTCAAACCAGAACGGCTTGCGGTAAGTGTAATGGCGTAATCTCACCCAGAACCAGCCAACACAAACTACAGAGAGTAAAATATGTGTTGCTATTTTCAGGTTTAGATCGTGAGCCGGTATTTCTGACAGAATATCACCAGGCAAACTATTAATCAGCATAATGGCAATTGCCAATGCTGCATTAAAACAGATGAGATCTGAAAGAGCCAATGACAGTTTTATTAACAACCCTTTAAAGGTAAATTCAATATCGCGCATAGTTAACTCGTAATTTTTATCTTAGGAAGCCTGTGTTTTATTGGTTTCAAACCTGAAGATGCGTGTCTTAGCAACACGGCGGTTATTACACAGGAAACTTATTTAGGGAGTCTGGCAAAAAGGTCATTATAGCTGCATAGCGGCAAGAGATTTTGGCAATAAAATCAACATAAACGTTTACTGTCCGCGGCGCTTCCTGAACAGTCTCAAGACTCGTCAGGACACGCTACCGCCCCTGGCTTGTAGCTGCCAATGCGCTGTAAATGTTTCCGTATCATGTTGTTCACCCGTCATCTCTTACGGCAGGCTTTAGCGTTTATCAGCAAGTTGCGTGTCGAATCACATAAATCAACATCCAACCGCTCAGCACTGCGCTAAATACAACATCCACGCAGACATTCAGTAACACGTTGCTATACTAGTTATAACTGGCCTGTTTACAAGAGGCTCCCTGCGCCCGTACCTTCTTTTAGGAATAAGACTACCTTACGACTGTGTCAGTACCACTCATAGCCCCACCCCTTACACAGTAAAATTCGGAATTAGCCCATATAGCAATTTAAGACTAATCCTGCTCGGTGCGTTATTACCCGTTAAGTATCACGCTTTAATCAGATAGCCCCTATACGATTATTCCTGAAAGCCATCAGATTAAGAATTTCGGAAGTAATGGGTTAATAACACAGCGTGATTGCTGTTTTTTTGTTCGCCAGCCTGCTAAGCAAAAGGCGCAGAAATGCCGTTGCAGGTTGAAATGCCCGGCAAAGCGTCCCATCATTGAAATATTGCAAATGCTGTTCAGGTGAAAACAATGTTCGAATGGATCGCCGACCCGTCAATATGGGCTGGCCTGGTCACGTTAGTGGTACTGGAACTGGTGCTGGGCATTGACAACCTGGTGTTCATTGCCATTCTGGCGGAAAAACTCCCCCCTGCCCTGCGCGACCGGGCGCGCGTAACCGGATTACTGCTGGCGCTGGTGATGCGCCTGCTGCTGCTGGCTTCAATTTCCTGGCTCTCTTCACTGACCGCACCATTATTCAGCGTGGGCGCGCACCCCTTTAGTGCACGCGATCTGATCATGCTGGTCGGCGGATTATTCCTGCTTTTTAAGGCCACCATGGAGTTGAATGAGCGGCTGGAAGGCAAGGATGATGAAGAGGGGCCGCAGAAGCGTGGCGCACGTTTCTGGCCAGTGGTGGCGCAAATCGTGGTGCTGGATGCGGTATTCTCACTCGACTCGGTGATTACTGCCGTCGGAATGGTGGACCACCTGGCCGTGATGATGGCCGCAGTGATTATCGCGATCCTGCTGATGCTGCTGGCCAGTAAGCCGCTGACCCGCTTCGTCAACGGCCACCCCACGATTATTATTCTCTGCCTGAGCTTCCTGCTGATGATTGGCTTTAGCCTGGTGGCTGACGGCTTTGGCTACGCGATCCCGAAAGGCTATCTGTACGCGGCGATTGGCTTCTCGGTAATTATTGAAGCGCTCAACCAGCTGGCGCACTTTAACCGCCGACGCTTCCTGTCAGGCAATGCCCCGCTGCGCAAACGCACCGCAGAAGCCGTTCTGCGCCTGCTGCGCGGGCATCATGAAGAGTCAGAGCTGGATGCTGAAACCGCCTCGCTGGTGGCCGATAATCCGGGGCGTAAAGCGATCTTTAATAAGCAGGAGCGCATGATGATTGCACGCGTGCTGGCCATGGGCCAGCGCAGCGTCAGCAGCATTATGACTTCACGCCACGATATTGAGCATATTGATCTCGCCGAAACGCCGCAGCAAATCATGGCGTTGCTGGATAATAACCAGCACACGCGATTGATTATTACCGAGGGCAATGACGACCCGCTCGGCGTGGTACATGTCATTGACCTGCTGAAGCAGGCGCTGCACGGCAACGATCTCGACCTACGGGGGTTAATTCGCCAGCCGCTGGTGTTCCCGGAGCAGCTCTCCCTGCTGCCCGCGCTGGAGCAGTTTCGCAACGCGCGTACCCACTTTGCCTTTGTGGTCGATGAGTTTGGTTCGGTCGAGGGCGTGGTCACGCTGAGTGACGTCATGGAAACCATTGCCGGTAATCTGCCCAATGAGGGGGAGAAAACCGACCCGCGCTATGATATTGAGCAGCACAGCGACGGCAGCTGGACCGCCAACGGCCATATGCCGCTGGATGATTTAGCCATGCATCTGCCGCTGAAACTGGATGATAAGCGTGAGTACCACACCCTGGCGGGCCTGCTGATGGAACATTTGCAGCACGTGCCGCAGGAGGGAGAAGAGGTGGAGGTCGGCCAGTATCTGTTCCGTACCCTGCAGGTGGACAGCCACCGGGTGCAGAAAGTGCAGATCGTTCCGTTAAATATCACCCCATAATGCTAACTGTAGGGGCGGACCCTCTTTTTCGGTCCGCCCGGTGCAAACATCCGCACGGGTCGACCGCAAAAAATGGTCGACCCCTACAGCTTTTACATATCCTTGAGTAACTTTTTCGCATCGCTGTTTTTGTCACTGTCCGGGTTGCGGCCAATCCACTCTTTCAGGCGTTGGCGCGCTTCGTCACGCAGCTGCTGGCGCAGCACATCATCCACCTTCAGGTTGTAGTTAATGGCTGACCACGGACCGTAAATGCGCAGCGGCACCGGCGTTTGCTGCAGGCGTTTAACCAGCGTGTCGTCGCCGCTCCAGCCCGCCGTCACCGTGACGCCAAAGCGCACATCCAGCGCCCACTTAACTAAATCAACGCTGCCCGCACCGGTATAGTTCAGCAGGTTCGAGCGGGCATCCAGCGTGCCGAAATCAATCACCCCATTGTTCAGGGTGGCGCTGCCGGTAATTGACTGCAGGTCCGGAATATTCTCATCGCCCTGGCCGTGCACTTTGCTGCTGCTATTTTCCACCGCACGTTGAATCAGCTGTTGGAAATTCAGCCCGGCGAACTGGGCATTCTCCACACTGAGCTGGGCTTTGCCCCGCCACTGGCGTTTAAAGTCATCCACGCTCAGGCCGCTGCCGGTAAAATTGCCGTTGAGTGACAGAACGCCGCTGACGGTGTCCGGCATGGCGAAACTTTTCAGCAGCGGTGGCAGATTGATTTGATGCAGTTCAGGAGCCAGCGTCACGCGCGTCGTGGCGGTACGCACATCAACGGTCCCGGGCAACGAGAAACTGCCGTTTTCAGACTGCCCTTTAAAGTTGTCCACCGTCAGCAGCCCGTCTTTACTCACGCCATGCACCGCAACCTTACTGAACGGCATACCGCGCCAGCGCAGCTGATCTACCGCCAGCGTCAGTTCACCGTCCATCGCGTTCAGCACCGAATCGGCATTATCAGATTCAGGAGTGCTGGAGATCACCGGCCCGCGCCCGCTGCGCTGATCTGACCCGCTGGTGCTGTCCTCGGCATCGGCGACAAATCCGAACAGCGAGTCAAGATTCAGGCTGGGCGAGTGCAGATCGGCCAACAGCTGCGGCCGCTGGCCGAGGGTGCCCGAAAGGGTACCGGCCAGCGTGCTGTCGTTGGCGCTGAGGCTGAAATCGCTCAGTTCGAAACGCTGAGCGGTTGCCGCCCAGCGCGCTTTCATCTGCCCTTTACCCTTGATGCCCTCCTGCGGCAGATCGGCCCCTTTCAGCTGGTAATCAAGCTGGTTAACCAACGCGCTGAGGTGCTTCGGGTAATCGGTGATATCGAGATCGGCATCAAAGTGCAGCTGCAGTTCACGCTGATCGCGGTTGATGCGGCTGCTGAATTCAATGTGTGCCTGGCGCGGCTGAGTTTGATCGAGCGACAGATTAAAATCGCGCACGTTAAGCTGCTCGCCGTTATTTTGCTGCCAGACCAGCAGGCTGTCGTTGATACGCAGGCGGGAGATATCAAAGCGCCAGCCGCGCGTCACCTCATCCACCGACAGCTCGCTGTTGTCGCTGGCCGGGCCAATCGGTGCATCTGCCGGGCGCTGGCTTTCGCTGTCCGGCGTCAGGCGCACCACCGCCCCTTTCAGCATCACCTGCTTAACGGAAAGCTGGTGGGAGAGCAGCGGCAGTAAGTTGACGTCGAGGCGCATATTGTCTGCGTGGACAATCGGCTGGGCCGCACCGGGTGCGGTCAGGGTGATCGGGCCGGAAAGAATGCTGAGCTGCGGCCAGACGTGCCAGCGCAGCTCACCGTTCAGCGCCAGCTGATAGCCGCTGCGCTGCTCGACCTGACGGATCATATAGGCGCGAAAATCATTCGGATTGACCAGCACCACTAACGCAGTCATTCCTGCCACCATCACCACCAGGAGGATGGCCAGTGTGGTTATCAATCTTTTCATGCCTACTCCTTAAACCCTTCATCTTTCAAATTGCAGGTGTGTTGGCTGCCTTCCTGCAACCTGAAATCTTTTGGGCCTGACATCTGTCCGCTAGTCTTTATCTATCCGGCTGGCGTCGGCACCCTGCTGACCCTTGTACTTGGCATCCTGGCGGCTGTTATAAGGACGAGCAGCCGGCCCGGAAAGTGGCTCAAAACTGAGTGCGCCAATCAGCATCCCGGGGCGCAGCGCCAGCGGTAGCTTACCTGAATTATAGAACTCCAGCACGATGCGTCCCTGCCAGCCAGGGTCGATGCGGTGCGCCGTAACATGCACCATCAGGCCGAGGCGCGCCAGCGAAGAGCGCCCGTCCAGCCAGCCGACTAAATCGTCAGGCAGCGTGACGGATTCAAACGTCACCGCCAGCGCCAGCTCGCCAGGATGAAGATAAAAAGCATCCCCTTCCGGCAGCACAATCTCGTCGCTCATCACGCGGTCAAGCGCTGCGCTGACTTCATCCTTAGGACCGCTTAAATCGATAAAGGGGGCCGTATGGCCGCGAAAGGTGCGGAACTGGTTGCCCAGACGCACATCAACGGTTGCGCCATTGATACGCTCAACCGGCGGGCGCGGCTCAATGCCCAGCTTGCCGTTGTCGAGCCAGGCTTCTATATCGCGGTCACATAATCTCATTGCGCTACTCCAGCTGACGCTTCGATCATTCGAAGAACTGATTAATTTTTGCTTTCAGGATATCGATAGCAATGCGGTTTTTACCGCCGCGCGGCACGATGATATCGGCGTACTGTTTGGACGGTTCGATAAACTGCAGGAACATCGGGCGCACTGTCTTCTGATACTGTGCCATAACCGAATCCATCGAGCGGCCGCGTTCGTTAACATCACGCTTCATACGGCGCATCAGGCAGATATCCAGCGGCGTGTCGACGAAGATGGAGAAGTTCATCTCCTGGCGCAGGCGCGCATCGGTCAGCAGCAGAATGCCTTCAAGAATAATCACTTTCTTCGGTTTGAGAATAATCGTTTGCGAGGTGCGGGTATGCTCAACGTAGCTGTAGACCGGCAGTTCAATCTGCTGCCCTGCTTTCAGCATCTGCAGATGTTGCAGCAGGAGGCTGTGATCCATGGCGCTCGGGTGGTCGTAGTTGGTTTTGACCCGCTCTTCCATGGTTAAATGGCTTTGGTCTTTGTAATAGGCATCCTCTGGGATAACGCCGATGTTTTCATCACCTACCCGATCGCGCACTTCACGATACAGCGTACTGGCAATAAGACTTTTTCCCGAGGCAGATGCGCCCGCGATACCTACGATGACGCACTGGTGTGACTTGTCAGTCATATATTAAAGACCTGATTTTGAGACGATATTAAAAAGTATGAATACACCTGGATGGAACGCCGCAATTATAGGGAGTTAGCCGCTCTGATGCCAGAGAAAAGCGCCCTTGCTGTTTTCGGACTTTCCCGTTAGGCGACAAATGCTTTCACCGTTAAACTGGACAGCAGAAAAACAGCAAAAGGAAACAGCGTGTCCTGGCATCTCATTCATCTCCTGACTTACTTTGGCGACAGCATGTTGCTGATCCCGACCGCCATTATTATGGCGCTGCTGCTGCACTGGAAAAGTGACGATAAGCGCACCGCGTGGTACTGGGTGCTGGCGTTTTGCGCGGCGGGAGCAGTAGTTAGTCTGTCTAAAATTGCCTTTCTCGGATTTGGCATCGGCAGCGCACGCTTTAATTTTACCGGGTTCAGCGGCCACAGCGCGATGTCTGCCACCCTGTGGCCGGTGATGCTGTGGCTGCTGAGCGGCCGTCTTAGCAACTTCTGGCGCGGGCTGGCGCTGGTTGTCGGCTATCTGATCCCGCTGATGGTGGGGATTTCACGCCTGGTGCTTAACTACCACTCCACCAGCGAAGTCATCTGCGGCCTGATCCTCGGTTTCACCCTCAGCACCGCCTTCCTCGTCAGCCAGCGCCGCATCCGCCCGCACGGATTCTCCCCCGTCCAGCTGTGCATTGCCCTGCTGCTGCCGCTGTTGCTGATTGGTCATGGGCGCATCGCCACCACTCAGCAGTTTTTACAGCGTCTGTCGGTGCAGATAGCCGGCATCGACCATGCCTGGACGCGCGAAGAGCTGCTGAAGCTGCGCCAGTAACAGGATTCACTGGCCGCCCCGCGCGGCCACAATCGCCTGTCAATCGTCCGAATACAGGCATCTTTGTATTTCGCGCGCTGCATCGCTTATTTCTTATGCTAGCATGGCAAAAGTTATTAAGATTACGCCTATATCGGCGCCGTGCTGGATGTGTGATGACGATAGAAACTTTGCCCCGCCCCGAGACCTCTCCCCAACCCTGGCTTAACGTCGGGCTGCTGGGGGTATTGAGTTTTGTCGTCACGTTTTACTGCCTGGAACTGATTAAGGTCAGCGGGCAGATCTCCCCGCTCTGGTTCTCTACCGCCCTGATGACCATCGTGGTGTTCCGCAACCCACGCCGCACGCTGCCGCAGCTGTTACTCGGCTGCGTGCTGGGCGTTGCCTGCGCCAATGCGCTGGTGATTGGCCCGGCTCTGTCTAACCTTCTCTTCCCGCTGATCAACCTGATCCAGGCGCTGCTCGGTGGCGCTCTGCTGCGCCTGCTGCTCGATCGCCATGCGCCGCTTAGCTCGTTATTAAGCTGGAGTAAAATGTTGGTGGCCGTAGGGATTTTCACCCCGCTGGTCGGCGGCCTGCTGGCCAGCAGGCTGCTGGACATTCATGGTCATGCCTCGCTGCGCTTCTTTACGACCTGGGTCATGTCTGAAGTGGTCGGCATGCTGGCAATCGGACCGGTCTGCCTGCTGTGGCAGCGCGATTATGTGCGCCGCCACCTGCGTCAAAATGTGCTGTTTGAAGCCCTGCTGACGCTGACCGCCACGCTGGCGCTGTGTTGGGTCACGCTGCGCTATGCGCCCTGGCCATTTACCTTCGTGATTGTGATCCTGTTCTACAGCGCGGTTCGCCTGCCGCGCCTGGAAGCTTTTGTGGTCTATCTCGCCACCGTATCGATGATGTCGCTGATGCTGGTGTTCCAGCTGATCCCCACCGACACCACCGCGCGCCAGCTGCTCTCCATGCCCTGGGTCCCCTTCCTGCTGGCGCTGATCCCCAGCCATATGATGACGCTGGTGATGCACTCCTTCCGCGAAGAGCGCAAACATATCTCGGAGAGCGAAACGCGTTTCCGCCATGCCATGGAGTTTTCCGCCATCGGCATGGCGCTGGTTTCCCCCTCCGGCCAGTGGTTACAGGTCAATAAATCCCTGTGCAAACTGCTGGGGTACACCCCGAAAGAGCTGCTGTCGCTTAACTTCCAGCAGCTGACCCATCCGGACGACCTCAACGCCGACCTGACGCAGCTGCATGCGCTGCTGACGGCAGAGGTCGACAACTACAGCATGGAAAAACGCTATCTGCGCAAGGACGGCGAGATTGTCTGGACGCTGCTGGCGGTGTCGCTGGTGCGCGACAGCGAGCACACTCCGCTGTATCTCATCGCACAGATCGAAGATATCACCGGCCTGAAGCAGACCGAAAAGGTCAACCAGCGCCTGATGGAACGTATCACGCTGGCGAATGAGGCGGGCGGGATTGGCGTCTGGGAGTGGGATTTTAATAGCGGCACCATGAGCTGGGATAAGCGCATGTTCCAGATCTATCAGTTACCCAGTGCGATGCAGGCCAGTTATCTGACATGGGTAAACAGCCTGCACCCCGCCGACCGGGAGATGGCGATTAAAGTCTTTGATGATGCTGCCAGAAATGGCACCCCGGCGGACGTGGAATTTCGTATTGAAACCGCCACTGGCATTCGCTACATCCGCAGCCAGGGCAGCATCGTGCTGGATGAGAAAGGCAATGTCGAACGCATGCTGGGTATTAACCAGGATGTCACCGCTATGCGCCTGCTGACCGACGCGCTGTATCAGGAAAAAGAGCGGATGCACATCACGCTCGACGCCATCGGCGAAGCGGTGATCAGCACCGATGAAGAGATGCGGGTCATCTTTATGAACCCGGTGGCCGAGAAGATGAGCGGCTGGCTGCAGCATCAGGCTTCCGGCAGGCCGCTAAGTGATATTCTGCGCATCACCCACGGCAGCCATGGCCCCCGCATGGATAATCTGCTGCAGTGCGATGTGCCGCAGGAAAAAACGCCGGGCGACTTTGACGCCGAGCTGGTGCTGCATAACCGCTCCGGCGAGCAGTACGCCATTCACTACAGCCTGTCGCCGTTGAGCACACTGCAAGGCGAGCAAATCGGCAGCGTGATGGTAATTCAGGACGTCAGCGAGTCGCGGGAGATGATGAAGCGCCTGAGCTACAGCGCCTCGCACGATATGCTGACGCGCCTGCCGAACCGGGTCAGCTTCGAGCGTCAGCTAAAACGCCTGATCGCCAGCGCCAGCGAGCATCAGGTGCAGCATGCGCTGGTGTTTATCGACCTCGACCGCTTTAAGGCGGTGAACGATACCGCAGGCCACGCGGCGGGCGATGCGCTGCTGCGCGAAATCTCCGGGGTGATGCAGCATCACCTGCGCGGCACGGATTTCCTTGCCCGCCTCGGCGGCGACGAATTCGGCGTGCTGCTGGCGGAGTGCAGCATGGAGAAAGCCAGTGAGGCGGTCGGCCGCATCGTTGATGCCGTTAACCAGCATCGCTTTCTTTGGGAGGGCCGCCTGCACCGCGTCGGGGCCAGCGCCGGGTTAACCGTGATTACCCGGGAGAATGCCAGCGTCAGCGAGCTGATGGCCCAGGCCGACCTCGCCTGCTATAACGCTAAGCATAACGGCCGGGGTCAGCTGTCGGTGTATGAAAATCACCTGCACCAGCGCCTGAAGCCAGTGATGAGCCGCATTGAAAATGAGCAGATTATCACCCAGCAGCCGATGCGCCTGCAGATCCGCGCCGCCGCCCCGCCGCGCAAAATTCATGCGGTCAGCTTCTGGCTGGCGGAGATGCAGCTGTTTACCCCGGAAGGTTATGAGATTGATGAGGCCAGCTTCCGCGCTGGCTTACAGGATGGTGAGCTGTTCGTTGCGCTCGACCGCAAGCTGATGAGTGAGTTTTTCCAGCACTATGCGCAGGGAGTGATCGGCAAGTCGCTGACGCTGGCCCTGCCGCTTTCCGGCTTCGGGCTGCGTGAGGATGCCTTTATCAGTGACGCGCTGGCGATGATAGGGCGCTATAACGTTCCGGATCATCTGCTGTGGTTCACCATCAATGCCGATGTGCTCAGCCAGCCGGACGAGCGCCTGCATGCTAATATCGGCCGCCTGCGCGCTGCCGGCTGCCGCATCGTGCTGCGCGATTTTGGCCGCAATCTTGACGCCTTCAATCAGCTGCCCGCTGATGAGATTGATTACCTGATCCTCGCCCCGGAACTGGTCAGTAACGTCCACTGTAATCTGATGGACGAAATGATGGTGTCAATTATTCACGGTCACGCCCAGCGCCAGGGGATCCTGACGCTGGCCGGACCGGTCGACCTGCCCGCCGCGCTTAATACTCTGTCATCAATCGGTATTGATGCCGTGTGGGGCGATGCCATCGCCGCACCCCAGCCATTATCTACGCTGCTGGTGAACAGCTATTTTGCGATTAAGTAGGGGCAGAACACCGCTGCGCAATCCGCTGACGAGCGCGAATATCGTTGTCATCCTCTTTCAGCAGCGCGCTGACGGAGAGCAGTCGGGAGCACGGCAGCCCCGCCTCGATCAGCATCGCCAGCGTTACCCCCTGCTCGTCGTAGCGTAAAATATCTGCCAGCTGCGCTGCTGGCAGCGTGGCACGCTGGCGCACCGCGCTGACCAGCACCTGCTGCAGCACCGTGGGGTTTTCATCGCGAAAACGCCAGTTCCCGCGCGCCTCATTCACCAGCGTATTCTCTACTTTCCCTTCAGCTGACGCGTGCTGAAAGCGATCCCACGCTATCAGGTTGCTCTCCAGTACGGCCTGACGGGTGGGTTGAGCGGCGTATTTAATCAGCCACTCCATCAAACTCATACTGCGCCCCTCACCCTCCGTCAAGGTTTCTTCGAGCTGCGCCGGCTGCTGGTGCAGCGCAGTCATCAGCGGCTGCGTTTGACCATTTAACGCCAGCAGCGCCAGCTGCCAGACCCCCTGCGGGGCGGGCAGCCACGCCAGTAAAAAGTTGGCACTTTCGGTGTAGCCGTTAAAGATGGCGGTGGTGAAATAAGATGGCGAAGAGCCACTGCGCGGATGGATCCAGTCCGGACGTGCCTTCAGTAACAGCGCCATGCTGCGGTAAAACTTTTTCCTTTCGGCATCGTGATAAGGCGGTTCGAGGCGCAGGTCGCGCAGCGGATCGTGATCGAAGGTGAGCGCCTGAATCTGCGCCGGAGTCATCAATGTTAAGAACAGATCAAGGGCGACCGGATTATGGTGTTCAATCGCATTACTGAACGGCGTAAAGCCAAACTCCTGCCGATCGAGGGGGGAGATCCCCTGACGAATAAAGTAGTGGTAGCTCTCAACCGGATAATCCTGCTCGACTGCACGGAAAAACAGCTCGCGCTGTTGCCCGCTCGGCAGGCGGTCGAGATCTGCCCATGCCTGTCGCTGCAGCAGACCCAGATTATGCTGCACCTGCTGCTGATGGCGCGCCCATTCCATGGCGCTCTGATGCTGTGGATAGAACCAGAATGCCGCCGCCAGCAGGATAAACAGCGCCCAGCCGCTCACCAGAGCCTGGGGCCACGCCTGCGGTCGCCAGCGGCCAAACAGCAACGTCAGCAGCGCGCAGAACAGCACCAGCCAGGCCATCATCGGCAGCGCCAGCCCGACAGCATTCAGGCCCTGCCACAGCATCACCGCGGCAATCAGGCACTGCGGCAATAGCAGCAAGAGAAGGAGCCGCCGCGACGCAGGCTGCTGCCATTTGACGGCCAGAACCAGTGCGCCGATAGCCAGCAACAGCGGCCCCAGCATGATAATCAGCAACAGCAGCGCCACTGACAGCGTTAAGTGCACAATATGCCCCCTGCAAAATAATAAAGAACGATTCCGTTCAGCGCTGCCGATTCTATATGCAGTCGGTTGATATTTGAAAGCCGCGATATTCAAAGCGGGATTTGCCGCTTGCGCCGCCCCCGCACACAGGCTAAAGTCGCCCCCTTTTTTCACACTCAGCGGAGGAAACGATGTTTATCGGTTTCGACTACGGTACGGCAAACTGCTCGGTTGCCATCATGGAAAACGGCGCACCAAAGCTGCTGCCGTTAGAGCAGGGCTCGCCTTATTTACCTTCAATGCTGTGTGCGCCGACCCGCGATGCCGTCAGTGAATGGCTGTTCCGTCACCACCAGGTGCCGACTCCGCAGGCGGAAAACCAGGCGCTGCTGCGCCGTGCCCTCGCCTTTAACCGTGAGGAAGATATCGAAGTGCTGCCGGGCAGCGTGAAATTCGGGCTGGCGTCGCTGGCGCAATATATGGATGACCCGGAGGAGGTGTGGTTTGTTAAATCACCAAAATCCTTCCTCGGTGCCAGCGGCCTGAAACCTCAGCAGGTGGCCTTCTTTGAGGACCTGGTGTGCGCGATGATGCTGCAAATTCGCCATTCTGCGCAAAGCGCGCTGAATGACAGCGTGACGCAGGCCGTGATTGGCCGCCCGGTCAACTTCCAGGGGTTGGGCGGCGATGATGCCAACCAGCAGGCTGAAGGTATTCTGGCACGCGCTGCCAGCCGCGCCGGGTTTAGCGATGTGGTATTCCAGTTTGAACCGGTCGCTGCCGGGCTGGATTTTGAAGCCACGCTGAGCAAAGAGACGCGCGTGCTGGTGGTGGATATCGGCGGGGGAACCACCGACTGCTCGATGCTGCTAATGGGGCCGCAGTGGCATGATAAAGCCGACCGTAAACAGAGCCTGCTGGGCCACAGCGGCTGCCGCGTTGGCGGAAACGATCTCGACATTATGCTGGCATTTAAAGAGCTGATGCCGCTGCTGGGCCTTGGTGGGGAAACCGTGAAGGGCACCGGCCTGCCCGCGCTACCGTGGTGGAATGCCGTGGCGATTAACGACGTTCCGGCGCAGAGTGATTTTTACGCCGCAGCTTCGCGCAAGCTGCTGCAGGACCTGATCCGCGACGCGGCCGAGCCGCAAAAGGTGCAGCGTCTGCTGAAAGTGTGGCAACAGCATCTCGGCTATCGCCTGGTGCGCGCGGCGGAAGAGAGCAAAATTGCCCTGTCGCAGCAGAGAGAGGTGCTGACCGCGCTGGACTTTATCGAGAGCGGGCTGGAAACCGGGATTAGCGTGGCGGGATTAGAGACGGCTATCAGCCAGCCGTTAGAGCGGATCCAGGAGCAGGTGACGCTGGCGTTAAATACCAGCGGCACCCGTCCTGACGTCATTTATCTCACCGGCGGCAGCGCCAAATCCCCGGTACTGCGTGCCGCACTGCAGCAGCAATTGCCGGATATCCCGCTGGCCAGCGGCGATGATTTCGGCTCGGTCACCGCCGGGCTGGCACGCTGGGCGCAGGTGATGTTCCGCTGATTTCAGCCCTTGAAATCCCTCGTAGGGGTCGGGCATGCCCGACCCGTTTTTTTAATAACTGCTCACTTCCGACAGCAGGCGCAAATCGTCATCCTTCAGCTTCAGCACCGCCGCTTTGCTTAGCTCTTCAACCTGTGCCAGGGATGTTGCGCTGACGATCGGGGCGGTGATGCTCGGGCGGGCAATCTGCCATGCCAGTGCCACCTGCGTCGGCGTAGCGCGATGTTTCTCCGCCACCTCTACCAGCGCTTTCACAATCTTCAGCCCGCGATCGTTAAGATACTTCTCGACCACGCCCTGCCCGCGCGCGCTTTTCGCAGCGTCCTCTTTACTCAGGTATTTCCCGCTGAGAAAACCGCTGGCCAGCGAATAGTAGTTAATCACCCCCAGCCCGTGATCTTTCGCGACTTTCTCCAGCCCGCTCTCATAGCCTTCACGGTCGTAAAGGTTATATTCCGGCTGCAGAGTCTCGTAGCGCGCCAGGCCATTGTCGCTGCTGACTTTCAGCGCCTCCTCCAGACGTTCATCGGAGTAGTTAGAAGCACCAATCACCCGCACCTTGCCCTCTTTAATCAGCGCATCAAACGCCGCCAGCGTCTCCTGCAACGGCGTATCGGCATCGTCACGGTGCGCCTGATAGAGGTCGATATAGTCGGTTTGCAGGCGCTTGAGCGATGCCTCAACCGCCTGACGAATATAGTGCGGCGCGAGGCCGGTTTTGCCATCACCGAGGTCCATGCCAACCTTGGTGGCGAGAATAATTTTGTCGCGCTTGCCGCTCTGCTTCAGCCAGTTACCAATAATCACCTCTGACTCGCCGCCCTTGTTGCCCGGCGCCCAGCGTGAATAGACATCGGCGGTATCAATAAAATTGAGTCCCTTTTCCACCAGCGCGTCGAGCAGCGAAAACGAGGTCTTTTCGTCGACGGTCCAGCCAAATACGTTGCCACCAAAAGTCAGCACCGGAACCTGAAGCTTGCTGCGGCCCAGCTGGCGATGTTCTAAATTACTCATGATCATTCTCCTGATATGAAGGATGCAACAGCCTGTAAGCTTAGCAAACTAAGCTTTTCGCGCTGCGCTAATTTGTGGCAAAAGATTTGCGTATTCGGCCCGATGAACGCGGGACAGAACAAAACTAACCCGTTATCCTTATTTCCTTCATTTTTCAGCGCTTGAAATCCGCTATTGTGACTATATTCGGGATACTGTTTTGTCCCGCCTGGGCTTCAGGCCCTGCTACCGGAGAGCAAAAAAACCATGAAATCGCAGCGCCGCGTTCCGCTAATTCCCCTGATTATCCTCGTTGCCCTGATCGGTGGTGGCGCTTACTGGTGGCACAGCCACAGCGCCTCATCCACTGCTGAGCCAAAAGCCGGCACTCAGCAACCGCGTGGCAAAGGTGGGCGACACGGCGGCGCGGGTGCAGCGATGGCTCCCGTGCAGGCGTCAGAGGCGGTACGTCAGAGCGTGCCGCAGTACCTTTCCGGATTAGGGACCGTCACCGCGGCCAATACCGTGACGCTGCGTAGCCGGGTGGACGGCGATTTAATGGCGATTCACTTCACCGAAGGGCAGGAAGTCAAAGCCGGTGAGCTGCTGGCCGAAATCGATCCGCGCCCGTACCAGGTCGCGCTGATGCAGGCTCAGGGACAGCTGGCGAAGGATCAGGCGACATTAGCCAACGCCCGCCGCGACCTGGCGCGCTATGAAAAGCTGGCGAAAACCAGCCTGGTGTCAAAACAGGAGCTGGATACGCAGCGCTCGCTGGTCAGTGAAACCCTCGGCACCCTAAAAGCCGACGAAGGCAGCGTGGCCAGCGCCCAGCTCAACCTGAGCTACAGCCGCGTCATCGCGCCCATCTCCGGCCGCGTCGGGCTGAAACAGGTCGATATCGGCAATTACATCACCAGTGGCGATACCAACGGTATTGTCGTGATCACCCAGACGCACCCGATTGACCTGGTGTTCAGCCTGCCGGAAAACGATATTTCCAGCATTCTCAGCGCGCAGAAAAGCGGCGCGGTGCCGGTCGAAGCCTGGGATCGCAACAACAAAAACCTGCTCACCACCGGCCAGCTGCTGAGCATGGACAATCAGATTGATACCACTACCGGCACCGTCAAGCTGAAGGCGCGCTTTACCAATGAAGACGATCGGCTGTTCCCCAATCAGTTTGTTAATGCGCGTCTGAAGGTCAGCACGCTGCAGGATGCGATTGTTATCCCGACTGCCGCGCTGCAGATGGGCAACGAAGGCAGCTTCGTCTGGGTGGTCAACAGCGACAGTAAAGTCAGCAAGAAAATTGTCAGCGTAGGCTTCCAGGACAGTGAAAAAGTCGTGGTTAAGGCCGGGCTGGAAGCCGGGGAGAAAGTGGTCACCGACGGGATTGACCGCCTGACCGAAGGCGCGCAGGTGGAGGTGGTGGCTGCGCAGGCCACGCCGCTGACCTCAGGGAAAAGCGCCCTGCCAAGCAAGGGAGCCAGCGACTGATGCAGGTGATGCCCCCAACGCCAGGCGGCGGACCGTCCCGCCTGTTTATTCTGCGCCCGGTCGCCACCACCCTGCTGATGATCGCTATCCTGCTGGCGGGGATTATTGGCTACCGCTCGCTGCCGGTTTCGGCCCTGCCGGAAGTCGACTACCCCACCATTCAGGTCGTCACGCTCTATCCGGGCGCCAGCCCGGACGTGGTGACCTCGGCGATTACCGCCCCGCTGGAGCGCCAGTTCGGGCAGATGTCCGGGCTGAAGCAGATGGCCTCGCAGAGTGCGGGCGGTGCATCGGTAGTCACGCTGCAGTTCCAGCTGGCGCTGCCGCTCGACGTTGCCGAGCAGGAAGTGCAGGCGGCGATCAATGCCGCCACCAACCTGCTGCCTAACGATCTGCCCAATCCGCCGGTTTACAGCAAGGTTAACCCGGCCGACCCGCCGATTATGACCCTTGCCGTCACCACCTCCAGCATGCCAATGACCCAGGTGCAGGATATGGTGGAGAACCGCGTGGCGCAGAAAATTTCCCAGGTGTCCGGCGTCGGGCTGGTGACGCTCTCCGGTGGCCAGCGGCCCGCGGTGCGGGTGAAGCTCAACGCGCAGGCGCTGGCGGCGCTCGGTATCACCAGTGAAACGGTGCGCACCGCCATCAGCAACGCCAACGTCAACTCGGCCAAAGGCAGCCTGGATGGCCCTGACCGCTCGATTACCCTCTCCGCCAACGACCAGATTAAAACCGCCGAAGGCTACCGCCAGCTGATCGTCAGCTACAGCAACGGTGCACCGGTGCGCCTGGGCGATGTGGCATCGGTTGAACAGGGGGCGGAAAACAGCTGGCTCGGCGCCTGGGCTAACCGCCAGCAGGCCATTGTGCTGAACGTGCAGCGCCAGCCGGGCGCCAATATTATTGCCACCGCTGACAATATCCGCCAGATGCTGCCTGCCCTCACCGCATCGCTGCCAAAGTCGGTCAACGTGCAGCTGCTGAGCGACCGCACCACCAATATTCGCGCTTCGGTGCACGACGTGCAGTTTGAGCTGCTGCTGGCGATTGCGCTGGTGGTGATGATCATCTATCTGTTCCTGCGCAACGTGGCGGCGACCATAATCCCGGCGGTGGCGGTACCGCTGTCGCTGGTCGGCACCTTCGCGGTGATGTACTTCCTCGGCTTTTCGGTGAATAACCTGACGCTGATGGCGCTGACCATCGCCACCGGCTTTGTGGTCGATGACGCTATCGTGGTCATCGAAAACATCACTCGCTACATCGAGAAAGGCGAAAAGCCGCTGACGGCGGCGCTGAAAGGGGCGGGTGAGATCGGCTTTACCATTATCTCGCTGACCTTCTCGCTGATTGCCGTGCTGATCCCGCTGCTGTTTATGGGCGACATCGTCGGCCGCCTGTTCCGCGAGTTTGCGGTAACGCTGGCGGTGGCTATCCTGATCTCCGCGCTGGTGTCGCTGACGCTAACGCCGATGATGTGCGCGCGCATGCTGAAGGCCGAGTCGCTGCGCAAACAGAACCGGTTCTCCCGCGCCAGCGAAGCCTTTTTTGAGCGCGTGATTGCGCGCTACGGCATCATGCTGCAAAAGGTGCTCAGCCATCCGTGGCTGACGCTGGGCGTGGCGCTCAGCACCATGGCAATCACCGTGCTGCTGTGGCTGGCGATCCCGAAAGGCTTCTTCCCGCTGCAGGATAACGGCATTATTCAGGGCACCGTTCAGGCGCCGCAGTCGGTTTCCTACAGCAATATGGCGCAGCGCCAGCAGGAAGTGGCCTCGATCATTATGAAAGATCCGGCGGTGCAGAGCCTGACCTCCTTCGTCGGCGTGGACGGCACCAACCAGGCGCTGAACAGCGGCCGCCTGCAGATCAACCTCAAGCCGCTTGACCAGCGTGACGACCGTATTCCGGTGGTGATCGCCCGCCTGCAGCAGGAGGTGGCGAAGCTGCCGGGCATTAACCTCTATCTGCAGCCGGTGCAGGACCTGACGATTGATACCCAGGCCAGCCGCACGCAGTATCAGTTCAGCCTGCAGGCAGGTTCGCTCGATTCGCTCAGCCTGTGGGTGCCGAAACTGCAGGCCGAGCTGAACAAATTACCACAGCTGAAAGAGGTAAGCAGCGACTGGCAGGACCAGGGGCTGGAAGCCTATATCCGCGTCGATCGCGACAATGCCAGCCGGTTGGGCATCTCCCTGTCTGACGTCGATAACGCGCTGTATAACGCCTTCGGGCAGCGGCTGATCTCAACGATTTATACCCAGGCCAGCCAGTATCGCGTGGTGCTGGAGCACGACACCGCCGCCACGCCGGGGCTGGCTGCGCTGCAAAGCATCCGGCTGAAGAGCACCGATGGCGGCAGCGTGCCGCTCAGCGCCATTGCCAGCATCGAACAGCGCCACGGCGCGCTGAGCATTAACCACCTCGATCAGTTCCCGTCGACCACCTTCTCGTTTAACGTCAGCGACGGTTATTCGCTGGAGCAGGCAGTGAATGCGATAACCCAGGCGGAACAGGATCTGGCCATGCCGACGGAGATCATTACCCAGTTCCAGGGCAGCACCCTCGCCTTCCAGGCGGCGCTCTCCAGTACCGTATGGCTGATTGTTGCGGCGGTTGTGGCGATGTATATCGTGCTCGGCGTGCTGTACGAGAGCTTTATTCACCCGGTCACCATTCTCTCGACGCTGCCGACCGCCGGGGTGGGTGCGCTACTGGCGCTGCTGATCAGCGGCAGCGAGCTGGACGTGATTGCCATTATCGGCATTATTCTGCTGATCGGCATCGTCAAGAAGAACGCCATCATGATGATCGACTTTGCGCTGGCGGCCGAGCGTGAACAGGGCATGACGCCGTATGAGGCGATTTATCAGGCCTGTCTGCTGCGCTTCCGTCCGATCCTGATGACCACGCTGGCGGCACTGCTCGGTGCGCTGCCGCTGATGCTGAGCACCGGCGTCGGTGCCGAACTGCGCCGCCCGCTGGGCACCGCGATGGTGGGCGGCCTGATCGTCAGCCAGGTACTGACGCTGTTCACCACGCCAGTGATCTACCTGCTGTTTGACCGTCTGGCGCTCGCCACGCGCCGCCGCTTCAGCAAGCAGGAGGCAGAGTGAAATTTTTCGCGCTGTTTATTCATCGCCCGGTCGCCACCATTCTGCTGACGGTGGCGATCCTGCTGGCGGGCATGCTCGGCTTTCGCCTGCTGCCGGTGGCCTCGCTGCCGCAGGTCGATTTCCCGGTGATTGTGGTCAGCGCCTCGCTGCCCGGTGCCTCGCCGGAAACCATGGCCTCCTCGGTTGCTACCCCGCTGGAACGGGCGCTGGGACGCATTGCCGGGGTGAGTGAAATGACCTCTACCAGCTCGCTCGGCAGCACGCGGGTGATACTGGTATTCGACTTCGAGCGCGATATCAACGGCGCGGCACGTGACGTGCAGGGCGCGATTAACGCCGCCCAGAGCCTGCTGCCAACCGGGATGCCAAGCCGCCCGACCTATCGCAAAGTGAATCCGTCCGATGCGCCGATCATGATTATGACGCTAACCTCGGACACTTACTCCCCCGGCCAGCTGTACGACTATGCCTCAACGCAGCTGGCGCAGAAGCTGGCGCAAATTGATGGCGTAGGCGATGTCACCATTGGCGGCAGCTCGCTGCCTGCGGTGCGCGTCGACCTCAATCCGCAGGCGCTGTTTAATCAGGGCGTGTCGCTGGACGCGGTGCGTACCGCCATTGCCGACGCCAACGTGCGTAAACCGCAGGGTGCGATCGAGGATCAGCAGCAGCGCTGGTGGCTCAAAACCAATGACGAGCTGCAAACCGCTGCCGAGTATCAGCCGCTGATCGTGCATTACAACAATGGCGCGGCGGTGCGGTTGCAGGATGTCGCTACCGTCTCGGACTCGGTGCAGGACGTGCGCAACGCCGGGATGTCCAACGCCCGCCCGGCTATTCTGGCGCTGATACGCAAAGCGCCGGAAGCCAATATCATTGATACCGTCGACCGGATTAACGCCCAGCTGCCCGAACTGCGCAAAGTCATTCCAGCGTCGATCAAACTGGAGGTGGCGCAGGACCGTTCACCGACCATCCGCGCATCGCTGCATGAGGTCGAGCAGTCGCTGGCGATCTCGGTCGGGCTGGTTATTCTGGTGGTGTTTGCTTTCCTGCGCTCCGGGCGCGCCACGCTGATCCCGGCAGTCGCCGTGCCCGTCTCGCTGATCGGCACCTTCGCCGCGATGTACCTGTGCGGCTTCAGCCTCAATAACCTGTCGCTGATGGCGCTGACCGTGGCGACCGGCTTTGTTGTCGATGATGCAATTGTGGTGCTGGAAAATATCTCGCGCCACGTCGAAGCGGGGATGAAACCGCTGGCGGCGGCGCTGCAGGGGGTGCGTGAAGTCGGCTTTACCGTGGTCTCAATGAGTATTTCTCTGGTGGCGGTATTTATTCCGCTGCTGATGCTCGGCGGGCTGATAGGCCGCTTCTTCCGCGAGTTTGCCGTCACGCTGTCGGTATCGATCGCCATATCGCTGCTGGTGTCGATTACCCTGACGCCGATGATGTGTGCCTACCTGCTGCGCAACAAGCCGCGCCACCAGCAGCCGCGCATTCGCGGTTTTGGTAAGCTGCTGCTGGCCGTACAGCAGGGCTACGGCCGCACCCTCAATCTGGTGCTGAATCATGCACGCTATACCTTGCTGCTTTTTCTCGCCACCATCGGCCTGACCCTCTACCTCTACGTCTCGATCCCGAAAACCTTTATGCCGGAGCAGGATACCGGGCGGCTGATGGGCTTTATCCAGGCCGACCAGAGCATCTCCTTCCAGTCGATGCGCGGCAAGCTGGAAGACTTTATGCGCATCGTCCATGCCGACCCGGCGGTTGACAGCGTGGTGGGCTTTACCGGCGGGTCACGCACCAACAGCGGCTCGATGTTTATCGCCCTGAAACCGCTGAGCGAGCGCACGGAAACCGCCCAGCAGGTGATTGCCCGCCTGCGCGGCAAGCTGGCGAAAGAGCCGGGCGCCAATCTCTACCTGATGGCCGAGCAGGATCTGCGCGTCGGCGGGCGCGAGTCCAACGCCGGCTATCAGTACACGCTGCTGTCCGACAGCCTCGACGACCTGCGCGAGTGGGAGCCGAAAATCCGCCGCGCCTTTGCCGCACTGCCGGAGCTGGCCGACGTCAACTCCGACCAGGAGGACAAAGGCTCGGAGATGGCGCTGACCTACGACCGTGAGACTATGGCGCGGCTAGGGATTGACGTGGCGGACGCCAACGGCCTGCTAAATAACGCCTTCGGCCAGCGCCAGATCTCCACCATCTATCAGCCGCTCAACCAGTACAAAGTGGTCATGGAGGTTGACCCGCGCTACACCCAGGATATCAGCGCGCTTAACCAGATGTACGTGATCAACAGTGAGGGGCAGTCCATTCCGCTCTCCTCCTTCGCCAAATGGCAGCCGCAGAACTCACCGCTGTCGGTGAATCATCAGGGGCTTTCTGCGGCTTCAACCGTGTCCTTTAACCTGCCGGAAGGGGTATCGCTGTCCGAGGCTTCCGCCGCGATTGACCGCAGCATGACCTCGCTGGGTGTGCCTTCCAGCGTGCGCGGCAGCTTTGCCGGTACCGCGGCGGTGTTTGAGCAGACGCAGAGCAGCCAGCTGTGGATGATCCTTGCCGCTATCGCCACGGTGTATATCGTGCTGGGGATCCTGTATGAGAGCTACGTCCACCCGCTGACTATTCTCTCTACCCTGCCCTCGGCGGGCGTCGGCGCGCTGCTGGCGCTGGAGCTGTTCTCCGCGCCGTTCAGCCTGATTGCGCTGATAGGGATCCTGCTGCTGATCGGGATCGTCAAGAAGAACGCCATTATGATGGTCGACTTTGCGCTCGAAGCGCAGCGAAGCGGCAATCTCACGGCGCGTGAGGCGATCTTCCAGGCCAGCCTGCTGCGCTTCCGCCCGATTATGATGACCACGCTGGCAGCCCTGCTGGGTGCACTGCCGCTGGTGCTGACTAGCGGTGACGGGGCCGAACTGCGCCAGCCGCTGGGGATCACCATCGTCGGGGGACTGGTCATGAGTCAGCTGCTGACGCTCTACACCACTCCGGTGGTGTATCTGTATATGGATAAACTGCGGCGTAAAGCTAAGCCGCAACCGGCACACGAAGGAGCCTGAGATGGCTAACGCGCCCCCCGCTTCGGTACGCTGGCAGCTGTGGATTGTTGCCTTCGGCTTTTTTATGCAGGCGCTGGATACGACCATCGTGAATACCGCGCTGCCGTCGATGGCCGCCAGCCTCAACGTCAGCCCGCTGCATATGCATTCGGTGATTGTCTCCTACGTGCTGACGGTGGCGGTGATGCTGCCGGTCAGCGGCTGGCTGGCCGACCGCTTCGGGGTACGCAACGTCTTCTTTAGCGCGATTATCCTGTTCAGCATCGGGTCGCTGTGCTGCGCGATCTCCGCCACGCTGGATCAGCTGCTGCTGTCGCGCGTGGTACAGGGCATCGGCGGGGCAATGATGGTGCCGGTCGGGCGGCTGACGGTGATGAAGCTGGTGCCGCGCGCGCAATATATGGCGGCGATGACCTTTGTCACGCTGCCGGGGCAGATTGGCCCGCTGCTCGGCCCGGCGCTTGGCGGCGTGCTGGTCGAGTACGCCAGCTGGCACTGGATCTTTCTGATTAATATTCCGGTGGGCATTGTTGGCGCGATCGCCACGCTGATGCTGCTGCCCAACTTCACGCTGCAAACCCGGCGCTTCGACTTTAGCGGCTTTTTTCTGCTCGCGGCGGGGATGGCCACGCTGACGTTGGCGCTTGACGGCCAGCGCGGCTTAGGTATTTCACCGCTGCTGCTGTGCCTGCTGATCCTCGCCGGAGTATTCGCCCTGCTGTTCTATCTGCTGCATGCGCGCAATAACGAGCGCGCACTGTTCAGCCTGAAGCTGTTTGACAACCGCATCTACTCAATTGGGCTGCTCGGCAGCCTGACCGGGCGCATTGGCAGTGGGATGCTGCCGTTTATGACGCCGATTTTCCTGCAGATCGGCATGGGCTACAGCCCGTTTCACGCCGGGCTGATGATGATCCCGATGGTGCTCGGCAATATGGGCATGAAGCGCATTATCGTGCAGATCGTTAATCGCTTCGGCTATCGCAACGTGCTGGTCGGATCCACCCTCGGGCTGGCGCTGGTGGTGCTGCTGTTCCCCGCCGTAGCGCTGCTGGGCTGGAACCTGCTGCTACCGCTGGTGCTGTTGTTACAGGGCATGGTCAACGCTATCCGCTTCTCGGCGATGAACACCCTGACGCTGAAAGAGCTGCCCGATGAGCTGGCCAGCAGCGGCAACAGCCTGCTGTCGATGGTGATGCAGCTGTCGATGAGTATCGGCGTGACCATCGCCGGGCTGCTGCTCGGCACCTTTGCCCACCAGGCGGTGACCGACAGCCCGACGGTGCACCAGGCCTTTATTTACACTTATTTCTGCATGGCGCTGGTTATCGCCCTGCCCGCGCTGGTGTTCTGGCGCGTGCCTGCGGAAACTGGCCCTAATGCGCTGCTGGCGCGCAGGAGAAAGCATTAAATGTTGGCAAAATTACGTATCGGCATCACCGCCAAGCTGTTCGCGGCGATCTTCTCCACCTGCATGCTGGTGCTGATCACCATGCACTGGGGGGTGCGCCTCAGCTTTGAGCACGGCTTTATCGATTACATTAAACGCGGCAACGAGCAGCGGCTGATGATGCTGAGCGATGCGCTGGCGGACCAGTACGAACAGCACGGCAACTGGGACTTCCTACGCAACAACAATAAGCTGGTGTTTAATATTCTGCGCTCGCTGGAGCAGAATCCCGACGCCAGTAATCAGCTGCCGCCGCACGGCTGGCGCACGCAATTCTGGATTATCGACCAGCAGTATCACGTGATGATGGGGCCGCGCGCGCCAGTGCCGCCGGAAGGTTCGCGGCGCAATATCACCACCAGCAGTGGCAAAGTGGTCGGCTGGGTGATTGGCTCGCCGCCCGAGCGCCTGACGCGCAGCGCCGATATCAACTTTGACCAGCAGCAGAAGCGCACCAGCTGGATGATCGTCGGGCTGACGATGCTGCTGGCCGCAGCGGTAACCTGGCTAATGTCGCGCGGCCTGTTGGCCCCGGTAAAACGGCTGGTCGACGGTACCCATCACCTCGCCGCCGGGGATTTCGCCACCCGGGTTGAGTCCTCCAGCCGCGATGAGCTTGGGCGGCTGGCGCAGGACTTTAACCGCCTTGCCAGCACGCTGGAGAAAAACGAAAGCATGCGCCGCGCCTTTATGGCCGATATCTCGCACGAGCTGCGCACGCCGCTGGCGATCCTGCGCGGCGAGCTGGAAGCGATTCAGGACGGGGTGCGCAAGCTGACGCCGGAGTCGATTGTCTCACTTCAGGGTGAAGTCGCGACGCTGACCAAGCTGGTCGACGATGTGCACCAGCTCTCGTTGTCCGACGAGGGGGCGCTGGCTTACCGCAAAAGCCAGATCGATCTGGCGTCGCTGCTGGAGCTGGTTTCCGGTAACTTCTCCCACCGCTTTGCCCGCCATCCGCTGGCCCTGACGCTGGATTTGCCGGCGACCGCGCCGCAGTTTGGCGATCCGGACCGCCTGATACAGCTCTTTACCAATCTGATGGAGAACAGCCTGCGCTATACCGACCCCGGCGGCACGCTGCATATCAGTTTGCAACCCCTGCCGGACGGCAATTTACTTCATTTTGACGACAGCGCGCCCGGTATTAGCGATGAGCAGCGGAGCCAGATTTTTGAGCGTTTTTATCGCGCGGAAGGATCGCGTAATCGAGCCAGCGGCGGTTCTGGTCTTGGGCTGGCTATCTGCCAGAACATTGTCGAAGCCCACGACGGCACCATCGTTGCGGAGCACTCCGATGCCGGCGGCGTGAGAATTACGGTACACTTACCGTATAAGACTCACTGATATGGACTCATTTAATGCTTCCGGACAACGCTGCTCCGCTGATCTTAATCGTTGAAGATGAACCGAAACTTGGCCAGCTGATGGTGGATTATCTGCAGGCCGCCAACTATCGCACCCACCATCTGATGCGCGGTGATGAAGCCATCGACTGGATTAAGCAGCATGCGCCGGACCTGGTGCTGCTCGATCTGATGCTGCCGGGGCTGGATGGTCTGTCAGTGTGCCGCGAGCTGCGCCGCTTCTCCGAGCTGCCGGTGATGATGGTTACGGCAAAAATTGAAGAGATTGATCGCCTGCTGGGGCTGGAGATTGGCGCGGATGATTACATCTGTAAGCCTTTCAGCCCGCGGGAAGTGGTGGCGCGGGTGAAAACCATTCTGAAACGCTGCCAGCGAACGCCGGAAGAAGCACAGGCAGTCTCGCTGCTGAAGGTTGATGAAAACCGCTTTCAGGCCAGCTGGGACGAAAAACCTCTCGACCTCACTCCGGCGGAGTTCCGCCTGCTGAAAACGCTGGCGCAGGAGCCGGGCAAGGTATTTTCCCGCGAACAGCTGCTAAACCACCTGTACGACGATTATCGCGTGGTGACCGACCGCACCATCGACAGCCATATTAAAAATCTGCGCCGCAAGCTGGAGTCGCTCGACGCCGACCAGCCCTTTATCCGCGCCGTGTACGGCATGGGCTATCGCTGGGAAGCCGATGTCTGTCGTTTGATTTAGATCAAATCCCGCCGCGATTCCCGCCAGTACAATCCCCCGCCGGGCAACACATCGGGCGAGGCATGCCTCGCCGCTGCGATTACGCAGACCTGCGTCAGCCCGTAGGGGTCAGGCATGCCTGACCCGCACCTAAATCACTTAATTGCAATTTCTGACCTGACATCAGACTGAGACATCATGCATAAACCGGAACTGCTTTCTCCGGCCGGCACCCTGAAAAATATGCGTTACGCTTTTGCGTATGGCGCAGACGCAGTGTATGCCGGTCAGCCTCGCTATAGCCTGCGCGTGCGCAATAATGAATTTAATCATCACAACCTCGCCATCGGCATCAATGAAGCCCACGCGCTCGGTAAAAAATTCTACGTGGTGGTGAACATCGCCCCGCATAACGCCAAGCTAAAAACGTTTATTCGCGACCTGCAGCCAGTGGTGGCGATGGGGCCGGATGCGCTGATTATGTCCGATCCCGGGCTGATTATGCTGGTGCGCGAAGCCTTCCCGCAGATGGATATCCACCTGTCGGTGCAGGCCAACGCCGTCAACTGGGCAACGGTGAAATTCTGGCAGCAGATGGGGCTGACGCGGGCAATCCTGTCGCGCGAACTGTCGCTGGAAGAGATTGGCGAGATCCGCCAGCAGGTGCCGGAGATGGAGCTGGAGATCTTCGTACATGGCGCACTGTGTATGGCTTATTCCGGCCGCTGCCTGCTCTCCGGCTACATCAACAAGCGTGACCCGAACCAGGGAACCTGCACCAACGCCTGCCGCTGGGAATACAACGTGCAGGAAGGTAAAGAGGATGCCGTCGGCAATATCGTTCATCGCCAGCAGCCGATTGCGGTGCGCAACGCTGAACCCACGCTGGGCGTCGGTGAGCCAACCGATAAAGTGTTTATGATCGAAGAAGCGATGCGCCCTGGCGAATATATGACCGCCTTCGAAGATGAGCACGGCACCTATATTATGAACTCAAAGGATCTGCGCGCGGTGGCGCACGTTGAGCGCCTGACGCGGATGGGCGTCCACTCGCTGAAGATCGAGGGGCGCACCAAGTCGTTCTACTACTGCGCCCGCACCGCTCAGGTTTATCGCCGGGCGATTGATGACGCCGCCGCCGGAAAACCGTTCGACACTGCCCTGCTGGAAACGCTGGAAGGGCTGGCGCACCGCGGCTATACCGAAGGGTTTCTGCGCCGCCACACGCACGATAGCTACCAAAGCTATGATGCCGGGTACTCCGTCTCCGACCGTCAGCAGTTTGTCGGGGAATTTACCGGCGAGCGGCGCGGTGCGCTGGCCCAGGTCGATGTGAAGAACAAATTCAGCGTGGGCGATAGCCTGGAACTGATGACCCCGGCGGGCAATATCAATTTCACCCTGGCACAGATGGAAAACGGCAAGGCGCAGCCGATTGAGGTTGCTCCGGGCAACGGTCATCTGGTGTGGCTGCCGCTTCCGGAGGCGGTGGATCTGCAATACGCCCTGCTGATGCGCAATCTGTCAGGCACCACTACCCGCTCCCCCCATGCGGTCGACTTGGCAAAAGAAGTCACATAATGTTACTGATATTAGAATCTGGTCACATAACCTCAGGACATTCCTGGTTATGATGCTCCCGCTCCTAACGAACAAATCCAAATAGCACCCTCTGACCCAGAGATTTCCAGTTGCAGGAAGGCAGCAAGCGAACGCATCCCCCGGAGCTTACACCAGTAAGTGACTGGGATGAGAGAACGCCGCTAACGCCTCTGCGGCTTGAAAGATAGTGGTCAGAAACCACCTCATTTGGCTCGCCCGGCTCCCCCGTGCGGGCCATTTCTTTTTTTCATGCCCAAATTTTTCAGACGTTGTCCCCCTGCGTTACCCCCAGGCGCCAGGATATGCTATATCTTGATGCAAACTGCAAACGCCATCAGGAATTAAAAATGGAAAAACATTCACTTACCCTGGCGATCCTCAACGGTAAAAGCGCTGGTAATGAAGAGCTGCGCGCGGCGATTAGCACTTTGCGCCAGCAGGGCTTCCCGCTGGAGGTACGCGTTACCTGGGAACACGGCGACGGCGAACGCTACGTGCACGAAGCGGTAGCGCTGCAGGCCAGCACTGTGATTGCCGCGGGCGGCGACGGCACCATCAATGAGATCGCCACCGCGCTGGCCCGTCTGGCGCCGCAACACCGGCCGGTGCTGGGCCTGGTGCCACTGGGTACGGCCAACGACTTCGCCACCAGTGCGGGTATCCCGCTGGAGATGGAAAATGCGCTGCGCCTGGCCATTCTTGGTAAAGCCACGCCTATCGACATCGCCCGCGTCAATAACGACCGCTACTTTATCAATATGGCGACCGGCGGCTTCGGTACGCGCATTACCACCGAAACCCCGGAAAAGCTAAAGTCGGCACTCGGCGGCGTCTCCTACTTTATTCATGGTCTGATGCGCATGGATACTCTAAAAGCCGACAGCTGCACGCTGCAAGGCCCGGATTTTCACTGGCAGGGTGACGCGCTGGTGATTGGCATCGGTAACGGGCGCCAGGCCGGGGGTGGGCAGCGCCTGTGCCCGACCGCGCTGATTAATGACGGCAGGCTGGAGCTGAGCATCGCCACCTCGCAGGAGCTGCTGCCCACCCTCATTCACAAGCTGACCAGCGACGAAGAAAACCCGAACCTGATCACCGCTTCCCTGCCGTGGCTGACTATCCGTGCGCCAAATGAGATGACCTTTAATCTCGACGGCGAACCCCTGAGCGGAACGGAATTCCGTATTGAGGTGATGCCGGACGCGCTGGAGTGCCGCCTGCCACCTTCCTGCGAACTGTTAGCCTAACCCCTGAAGGCCGATCGCAAAACGGTCGGCCTAATATCATTACCGATCATTATTTTGCGGCACGCCTTCCGTTTTATTCCTTTCATCAAAACTTTAAATAGACCGGTAAGTTGTAATCGTTATTATTCATTGTAGATGAGCAGGCGTTATTATTCTGCGGACGACAGGGCCGATTGCAAGAATGGAATTTAAGACTTTTTACTATCACACTAACCGGATAACCTATATTTATCATTTCGCCTCGCGGGGGATTGAATATGAGATAAATATCGAGCAGGTCACCCGTACCGATCAGGCCAGTATCAGCCTGCAGGAAGGCTTTATCCTGAGTAAAAATGGCGCGTATGAAGTTAGCTTTGATATTAAAGCGAACCGCTTAGCGAAGCAGTTATATGCACGGGCGTTGCCTGGCCAGGTGTCAGCAATACAGGTTATTCGCCAGATTGAGAAAGCATTAATTGCACACCTTGAGGAATTTAATGCTGGTATGTATATCTTCGCCGCCAGCGATATTAAGCTGGCAGCGATTTATCAACGCATCATTAAAAAACACCACGCCAGGGGAAATACTCTGGAATCAGGCTTTAAACCTATCGGGAGGGGATATGTTATACGGACAAAATACTGTTACCGCTGAGCAAAAAGAAGCTGAGCGAAAAGAAGATGAAGAGGCGGCGCAAAGATCTCTCAGGATTCTCACTGCGATGATGATGCGGGCCGGAGAAGCCTGGGATGCCTGGCAGGCCGAAGAAGCGGCGAAGGCAGCCGCCGCCGCGCAGGCTAACTCCTCTGCCAGCAAGTAACCGATTTTCCACTATCTGATAAGCGCCAACCGGCGCTTTTCTCTCACGCCACCCATGTTAAGCAAATGTGATCCCCTTCGCGAATTCTGCATGAGCAACTTGTATGGTAGTACGTTAAGAGCGTATTTTTTCACCATTGTCAGCGCACAAGGCGAACTCAGAATGAAAATTGTTAAAGCAGAAGTCTTTGTTACCTGCCCAGGCAGGAACTTTGTCACCGTTAAAATCACCACTGAGCAGGGGTTGACCGGCGTCGGCGATGCCACACTCAACGGGCGTGAGCTGCCCGTTGCCTCCTACCTGAAAGATCACGTCTGCCCACAGCTGATTGGCCGCAATGCGCACCAGATTGAAGATATCTGGCAGTTCTTCTATAAGGGCGCTTACTGGCGTCGTGGCCCGGTCACCATGTCGGCGATCTCTGCCGTGGACCAGGCACTGTGGGATATCAAAGGGAAAGCGGCGAATATGCCGGTTTACCAGCTGCTGGGCGGCGCATCACGCACCGGGGTGATGGTTTACTGCCATACCACCGGCCATAGCATTGATGAAGTGATGGACGACTATGCCAAGCACCAGGAGCTGGGCTTTAAGGCGATCCGCGCTCAGTGCGGCGTGCCGGGGATGAAAACCACCTACGGCATGGCGAAGGGGAAAGGTGAAGCTTATGAACCCGCCACCAAAGGTGCCCGCCCGGAAGAGCAGCTGTGGTCGACCGAGAAATACCTCGACTTCACGCCGAAGCTGTTTGAGGCGATCCGCGACAAGTTTGGTTTCAACGAGCATCTGCTGCACGATATGCATCACCGCCTGACCCCGATTGAAGCGGCGCGCTTTGGCAAAAGCGTGGAAGCGTACCGCCTGTTCTGGATGGAAGACCCAACCCCGGCCGAAAACCAGGAGAGCTTCCGCCTGATCCGCCAGCACACCGTCACGCCGATTGCCGTCGGCGAGGTGTTTAACAGCATCTGGGACTGCAAGCAGCTGATTGAAGAGCAGCTGATCGACTATATCCGCACCACTATTACCCACGCGGGCGGCATCACCGGGATGCGCCGTATCGCCGACTTTGCCTCGCTCTACCAGGTTCGTACCGGCTCACACGGCCCGTCCGACCTGTCGCCAATCTGCATGGCGGCGGCGCTGCACTTTGACCTCTGGGTGCCTAACTTTGGCGTGCAGGAGTATATGGGCTATTCGGAGCAGATGCTGGAGGTGTTCCCGAACAGCTGGAGCTTCGACAACGGCTATATGCATCCGGGCGACAAGCCGGGCCTCGGCATTGAGTTTGATGAGAAGCTGGCGGCGAAATATCCCTACGAACCTGCGTATCTGCCGGTGGCACGCCTGGAAGACGGCACCCTGTGGAACTGGTAAGGAGAAAACAATGAAAAGTGTGGTGATTGAACGCCCGGGCGAACTGCAGCTGCAGGAGCGCCCGCTGCTCACCCCGTCCACGGGTGAAGTGCGCGTCAAGGTGCGCTACGCCAGCATCTGCGGCTCTGACGTGCATATCTGGCACGGCCACAACCCCTTTGCCCGCTATCCGCGCGTTATCGGCCATGAGTTTTTTGGCGTAATTGACGCCGTCGGCGACGGGGTGGATGCTGCGCGCATCGGCGAACGTGTGGCGGTGGACCCGGTAGTGAGCTGCGGCCACTGCTACCCCTGCTCCATCGGCCGCCCTAACGTCTGTCGCGAGCTGCAGGTGATTGGCGTACATCGCGACGGCGGCTTCAGCGAGTATGCGCTGGCCCCGGCGGGCAATGCTAACACTCTGCCGGCAGCCATCCCTGATACGCTGGCCAGCCTGGTTGAGCCGTTTACCATCGCCGCCAATATCACCGCGTTCCTTAAGCCGCAGCCGGATGACGTGGCGCTGATTTACGGCTCCGGTCCGATGGGGCTGACCGCCATTCAAGTGCTGAAAGGCGTGTATAAGGTCAGGCAAGTGATTGTCGCCGATCGGCTGGATGAGCGACTGGCGATGGCCAAAGCCAATGGCGCGGACCTGGTGCTGAATAATGGCGAAACGCCGCTGGCAGAACAGCTGAATGGCGTGCAGCCTACGCTGATTATCGATGCCGCCTGCCATCCGTCGATTTTGGCGGAAGCGGCGGCGCTCGCCTCCCCCGCCGGGCGCATCGGCCTGCTTGGATTCTCCGGCGAGGCGTGCACCGTGACGCAGCAGAGTCTGACCAGCAAAGAGCTGTCGCTGTTCACCTCGCGCCTGAACAGCCACCGCTTCCCCGAGGTGATTGCCTGGATGGAGCAGGGGCTGATCCAGCCGGAAAAACTGGTTACCCATACGCTGCCGCTCACTCAGATTGAGCAGGCGATGACGCTGTTCGAAAAGGATCCGCGCAGCTGCTGCAAAGTGATTTTACAGGTTAGCTAACACCAGAACGCCGCAGGCCCGGTTCCCGGCCTGCGGTCAATATCAATACCTCAAACCCTACCCACTAAAAATATAACAAGCGGAGTTATTACTATGTTTAAGAACCTGCGCTGGACGATAGTCTTATTACTGTTCCTTGTTTACATGATCAACTATCTCGACCGCGTCGCGCTGTCGCTGACCGTGCCGATGATTGAAAAAGACCTGATGCTGAACGCCGAAGAGTTTGGCCTGATTTTCGGCAGCTTCTTCTTCGGCTATGCCATCTTTAACTTTGTCGGCGGTCTGGCGACCGACAAATTCGGCCCAACGCTGACCCTCGGCGTCGCCGTCGGGATGTGGTCGCTGTTCTGCGGCTTCACCGCGCTGGCGACCGGCTTCTGGTCGATGCTGATCCTGCGCGTGCTGTTCGGCATGGCGGAAGGGCCTATCTGCGCCTCGGCTAACAAGGCCATTAACGGCTGGTTCCCGAAAAAACAGGCGGCAACCGCGATGGGACTGCTTAGCGCGGGTTCTCCGCTCGGCGGGGCCGTGGCGGGGCCGATTATTGGCTACCTCGCCCTCGCCTTTGGCTGGCGCCCGGCGTTTGCCATTATCTGCAGCATCGGCATCGTCTGGATGGTGGTGTGGTTCTTTATCGCCTCGGATAACCCGCTAAAAAGCAAAATCATCAGCGAGCGTGAGCGCGCCCTGATTGCGCAGATGAAAGATGAGCAGCTCAGTGCGGAAGAGGAGCTGTCGCAGTCGCAGCACGGGCTCGGCTACTACCTGCGCCAGCCGATCATTCTGGTCACGGCGTTCGCCTTCTTCTGCTACAACTATATTCTCTTCTTCTTCCTGAGCTGGTTCCCGGCCTATCTGGTACAGGCGCACGGGCTGGATATTAAGGCGATGAGCATCACCACCATGATCCCGTGGATTGTCGGTTTCGTCGGCCTGGCGCTGGGTGGGATCATTTCAGACAAGATCTTTAAAGTCACCGGTAAGTTACTGCTTTCCCGCAAAATTGTGCTGGTGGTCTCGTTAATGACAGCGGCGATTTGTGTCGGCCTGGCGGGTACGGTAAAAGAGGTAACGTCGGCGGTTGGCCTGATGTCGGTTTCCATCTTCTTCCTGTATATCACCGGGGCCATTTACTGGGCGATTATTCAGGACGTGGTGCATAAGAGCCGCGTCGGCAGTATCAGTGGTTTTATCCATCTGATTGGCAGCCTGTCCGGTATCGTTGGCCCGATTGTCACCGGCTATATCGTGCAGCACACCGGCAAGTTTGACAGCGCCTTTATCCTCGCCGGCTGCGTGGCCGCGCTGGGCGCGCTGCTGGTACTGCTGGTGATTAAACCGCCGAAAACCCATAACACCCCGGTTTCAGTGTGACCCCTGCGGGCGGGGATAACCCGCCCTAAACTAAGGATGTTTTATGCTCTCCCTCGATAAGCTTCCGCAAGACGTACAGCGCCCGCAGTATGACCGCAAGGCCCTGCGCACCCGCATGGTACATATCGGTTTTGGTGCTTTCCACCGCGCTCACCAGGCGGTATGCAGTGACCGCCTCGCCGCCGAGCAGGGCAGCGACTGGGGCTATTGTGAAATCAATCTCAACAGCGGCGAGCTGATTCAGGCTCTGCGCCAGCAGCAGCTGTGCTACAGCGTGGCAGAGATGGCCGATGACCGCCTCAATCTGCGAGTCATTGGCGTGGTGACCGCCGCTCTGCACGGCCAGTCCGACGGCATCAGTGCGGTGCTGGATGCACTGTGCCAGCCGGATGTGGCGATTGTTTCGATGACCGTGACGGAAAAAGGCTACTGCCATCATCCGGCCAGCGGCAAGCTGAACCTTGAACACCCGGCTATCGTGCACGATCTGGCCCATCCGGATGCGCCTGAGTCGCTGCCGGGCATTATTCTTGCCGCCATCCGCCGCCGCCGCGAGCTGGGGCTGGCTCCTTTCAGCGTGATGTCCTGTGACAATATGCCAGAAAACGGCCACGTCACGCGCCAGGTTATCAGCGCACTGGCCCGCCAGCAGCAGCCCGAACTGGCCGACTGGATTGCGCAGAACCTGACTTTCCCGTCGACCATGGTTGACCGTATCGTTCCGGCGATGACGGATGACACTCACCGCGCCCTGCACGATAAGCTGGGCTGCGAAGACCCGGTAGCCGTGGCCTGTGAACCCTTTTTCCAATGGGTGATTGAGGATAATTTTGTCAGCGGGCGCCCGGCCTGGGAGCTGGCTGGAGCAGAGCTGGTTACCGACGTACTGCCGTTCGAAGAGATGAAGCTACGCATGCTGAACGGCAGCCACTCTTTTCTCGCTTACCTCGGCAATCTGGCGGGCTATGAACATATCAGCGACTGTATGGCCGATGCCAAATTTAAACAGGCCGCACGCCAGCTGATGCTCGACCAGCAGGCGCCGACGCTGCGCACTCAGGGCGTGGACCTGACGGCCTACGCCGATTCCCTGATAGCCCGCTACAGCAACCGCGCAATTAAGCACCGCACCGCGCAGATTGCCAACGATGGCAGTCAGAAGCTGCCGCAGCGCTGGCTGGACAGTATTCGCTGGCACCTCGCCAACGGCAGCAACTTTGACCTGCTGGCGCTTGGCGTGGCGGGCTGGATCCGCTATGTCGCTGGCAAGAACGAACGGGGAGAGCCCATCGCGATTAACGACCCGCTGCGTGACGATCTGGCGCAGCGTGTGGCATCCAGCAGCGAAGGTCAGGAGCGCGTGAGTGCATTACTGGCGATGACTAACGTATTTGGTGAAGATTTACCCGCCAGCGCGCAGTTTGTCAGCCGGGTCAACCATTTTTACCAGCAGCTGCTCAGCCAGGGTGCCAAACTGACGGTACATCAGCGGGTTGCTGACGTTTAACGGTAGCGCATAAACGCCATGCTGATTAGACTGGTGCTTTCCCGTCGCTCGCAGGCAGGCTGCTGAGTCTGCCGCAAAAGGAAGTTGCCGAATGTCGTATACCATTACCGCCAGTGAACCGGTCAACCAGCAAATCTACCGCTTTTTGCGCCAGGAGATCGTCACTTGCGCCATTCACCCCGGTTCGCTGCTGTCGGAAAAAGAGGTGTCTGCGCGCTTCAACGTCTCGCGCCAGCCGGTGCGTGAAGCCTTTATCAAACTGGCGGAAGCTGGACTGGTGCAGGTACTGCCGCAGCGTGGCACCTTCGTGCGTAAAATCTCCGCGCAGCGCGTGGCCGATGGGCGATTTATTCGTGAGGCGGTGGAAGTCGCAGTCGTGCGGCGGGCGGCCGTCGAAGCAAGTGCAGACGGCCTGGCGGCGCTGGAGCACAATCTGCAGCTGCAAAGACTGGCGGCAGAGCGCCATGACAGCCAGGCGTTCCTGCTGCTGGATGATGAGTTTCATCGCCTGATTGCGCAAAGTATTCACTGTGAGCTGGCATGGGAGACGGTGGAAAATATCAAAGCCACCATGGACCGTGTGCGCTTCCTGACGCTGAGCAAAGTCTCCCCGCCCGAAAGCCTGATTGAGCAGCACCAGCTGATATATCAGGCGCTGCGCGCGCGCGATGCCGATGCCGCCGAAAGTGCGCTGCGCCGTCATCTGCAGGAGATGATCTTCTCCATCACTCCGATTGCCGAGCAGAACAGCGAGTGGTTTGAAGCGCTGTGAAATCTGTCACGGGTCGACCGGAAAAAATGGTCGACCCCTACGGAATTTTGTAGGGGCTGACCCTCTTTTTCGGTCAGCCCGTTTTACCTCAAGCGATAGTCACGTTCTTCGCCAGATACACATCCTGCACCGAATTAATCAGCGCCACGCCCTCTTTCATCGACTTCTTAAACGCCTTGCGGCCAAGGATTAACCCCATGCCACCCGCACGTTTGTTGATCACCGCGGTACGCACCGATTCGGCGGTATCCGTCTCCCCTGCTGCTGCACCACCGGAGTTAATCAGCCCGGCGCGGCCCATATAGCAGTTCGCCAACTGATAACGCACCAGATCGATAGGATTATCACTGGTCAGTTTGCTGTAAACGCGCTCGTCGGTATGACCGAACTTCAGCGCCTGGTAGCCGCCGTTATTCTCCGCCATCTTCTGCTTAACGATATCCGCCCCGATGGTGGCGGCCAGATGGTTGGCCTGGCCGGTCAGATCGGCGCTGGCGTGGTAATCCACCCCCTCCTTCTTGAAGCTATCGTTGCGCAGGTAGGCCCATAGCACGGTGACCATTCCCAGCTCATGCGCGCGCTCAAACGCGGCGGAGATCTCCTCAATCTGGCGACGCGACTGCTCAGAACCGAAATAAATCGTGGCACCGACCGCCACCGCACCAAGATTGAACGCCTGCTCGACGCTGGCGTACAGGGTCTGGTCGTACTGCGTTGGGTAGCTGAGGGTTTCGTTGTGGTTCAGCTTGACCATAAACGGAATGCGGTGGGCATAGCGGCGCGATACCGACGCCAGCACGCCATAGGTGGACGCCACGCAGTTGCATCCGGCTTCAATCGCCAGCTCCACGATATTTTTCGGATCAAAATAGAGGGGATTGGCGGCGAAGGAGGCACCAGCAGAGTGCTCAACGCCCTGATCGACTGGCAGGATAGAGAGGTAACCTGTCCCGGCTAAACGTCCGGTGTTGTACAGGGTTTGCATATTGCGCAGTACCGCAGGCGGGCGGTTATTATCCACCATCACCCGATCAACATAATCCGCGCCCGGGAGATAGAGGCTGTCCGCTGGAATAGTCATGCAGCGATGTTGCAAAAGAGAGTCTGCTTCTTTGCCCAATAACTGTACGATGTCCGTCATGGTAACTCCTGTCAAAGTTGTGGAGGCCGCAGCGAAGCGGCCCGCGGGTCAGACTGACTGACCTCAACAGGGTGAACCCAAAACGGCCATTAAGGCAAATTGCTGACTCCATTTTTCAGAAGGATCCGCACTAAAAAGCGTGCGGGGCTGTGCGCTACCACCACTGATGGAAATGGTGCACCGGGCCGTGCCCGTGGCCGACCTCCAGCGAGTCAGCCTGCTCCAGCGCCCCCTGCAGCCACTGCTTGGCGGCCTGCACCGTCGTTACCCAGTTATCATGGCGCGGACGCAGCGCTGCCAGCGCCGCCGAGAGCGTGCAGCCGGTGCCGTGGGTGTTGCGCGTGTTAATACGCGGTGCGGTGAAGCGCTGTTCTAACTCGCGGGTTAACAGCCAGTCAGGGCTCTCCTCTTCGCTGAGGTGGCCGCCCTTCATCAGCACCGCCTGGCAGCCGAGCGCCAGCAGCGCCCGCCCTTGTGCGCGCATCTCGGTTTCGTTGCGCGCGGGCTGGCACTGTAACAGAGCCGCGGCTTCAGGCAGGTTTGGGGTGATCAACGCTACCTGCGGCAGCAGGCGTTCGCGTAGCGTGGCAACGGCCTCCACCGAGAGCAGCGGATCGCCGCTTTTCGCCAGCATCACCGTATCCAGCACCACCCACGGTGCGCTGGCACCCTTCAGGCGATCGGCCACCACGTCGACGATGGCACTTTCCGCCAGCATGCCGATTTTAATGGTGTCGATGCGCACGTCGGACAGCACCGAATCCAGCTGCGCGGCGACAAAATCCGGCTCAATGCGATACACCGACTGCACCCCGGTAGTGTTTTGCGCCACCAGCGCGGTGATCACGCTGGTGCCGTAAGCGCCCAGCGCGGAGAACGCCTTAAGATCGGCTTGAATACCCGCCCCGCCGCTCGGGTCGGTACCGGCAATAGTCATGGCGTTGATACGTTTCATACCAGCGCCTCCGGATTGAGTTGGTACAGGGCATCGAGAAACGCCGGGATAAAGCTGCCCGGCCCCTTCACCTGCGCGGCAGCACGCTCGCCAGCCAGCGACACCACGCGGCAGGCGCTGGCGACATTCACCAGACGGTCGCCCGGCAGCGCGGCAAACCCGGCCACCACCGCCGACAGTGCACAGCCGGTACCCACCACGCGAGTCATCAAGGGCGAACCGCCGCTTACGCTTAGCGTGCGCTGCCCGTCGGTGACAAAATCGACCTCGCCGGTTACAGCAATCACCGCGCCGCTGGCAAGCGCTAGGGTTTCGGCGGCCTGTAACGCTGCATCCGACGGATGCAGGCTGTCGACGCCACGCCCGTTGACCGCCTGTTTTGCCAGCGCCATAATTTCGGAAGCATTACCGCGGATCGCGGCGGGCCTGCTCGCCAGCAGCTGCTGACAGAATTCACTGCGGAAATCCAGCGCGCCGACCGCCACCGGGTCCAGCGTCCAGGCGTGTCCGGCGCCATTCGCCGCGCCGATCGCCGCACGCATCGCGTCACTGCGCGAATGCGTTAGCGTGCCGACGTTGACCAGTAAGGCATCGGCGATGGCGCTGAACTGCGCGGCTTCATCCGGGTCGATCACCATCGCCGGGGAGGCCCCCAGCGCCAGCAGCACGTTGGCAGTAAAGGTTTGCACCACGTCATTGGTCATACAGTGGATTAACGGTGATTTTTGGCGAAACAGCGCCAGAGAGTGGGCCACGTCGGCGTGGCTGAGGCTTTGGGGTTGGATCATGATTACTCCCAACCGGCGATCAAGAAGGCGATGCCGGTCGGGCATCTGACTTCCCTACGCTGGCATTATCCAGTTCAGGTTATGCGGGTTTTTCTCAGCCGGACGGTTGGTCTGGCACCCCGAGTCATTGATAAATCTTTAAATTTTCGAATTCATTACGCCTGCAGCGAAGTCACAGAATACGGGGGATGGCGCTATCTTGTAAACCCATTTGTCATTCACTTTTTACAGGATGCTTGTCGATTTTCGCGCACAATCATGGGAAGAATTCGTGCAGCATTTTTTCTTTACCTAGGGTAAAGACTAAAAAATCACTCTCGCTAAACTGTTTTTCTTTGATTAGGGTAGATTTTAACGTTTCAAACTTAGGGGAGTCAGTAAAGAAAAGTGCCGTAATATAGTCGGAATCGACGAGATTATCCTTCTCAGAAAGTTGGATAACCTTTTGATAACATGCTTCATCTCTGTGCCCTAAACGCTCTTTTAACATGCACTCAGTCAGCAGATCAATTCGGCTAAAGCGCTGTTTAATGATTACTTCAAGACCAGCAAGACCTTGTTGATAATGTTTTTCAGCAATCAGGTTATTGACGTACATTTTCCTCACCCATATATTATCGGGGTTTTTAGTAACAAGGATTTTTAATTTCTCTAAGAGAATAATCTTTTCAGCAGGATCGGCAATCGTCATTCGCTTGGTGAGGTCACTAGCTTGCTGAGTGCTTTTGTCCATATGATGAATTTCTTCAACCGCCATAGTTGAAAAAGAAAAAAACATAAAAACATAAAAACATAAAAACATAAAAACATAAAAACATAAAAACATAAAAAAAAGAGAATTTTTCATTGGATAAAGTATTCATAACATCTCTATTTAAATTTATGTAAGTCAATATGATTGGTTGTATCTCCCGGTACTGGTCTAATTAATCCTGTACAGCCAGTATCTAATACGTAACCAGCTTTAACTTCCAAAGATGGCAGTCGATATCTTTAACTCGAAAGAGGCATGCAGCACTCCCACACCCTCTGCAGGTAAAACAGAAAACTGATGAAAACGAAATGGTTTAGTTGGCATCGTTGCATCCGTTGCGATAAAAATCCGTTTAAAAATAGCATGCTCTTCGAAACAAAGAATATAGATATACCAGCCGTTTTTTCAATAGTATTTCACGAATTTAATAGTTAAAGCATCAAATAATTAAATCCGCATTTATTGGTTTAATCTCTGCCCTGAGTGTTGCACTCAGGGCAATTCTACCCCTGCTCCGGCAGCGTCAGCGTACCGACGTTGATCAGCAGCCCATCGGCAATCGTGCTGAACTGCGCGGCCACTTCCGGGTCGATAACCATCGCCGGGGAAGCGCCCAATGCCAGCAGCTCATTGGCAGTAAAGGTTTGCGCCACGTCGGCGTGGCTGAGGCTTTGAGCTTGGATCATGATGACTCCCAACCGGCGATCAAGAAGGTGATGCCGGTTGGGCATCTGACTTCCCTACGCTGGCATTATCCAGTTCAGGTTATGCGGGTTTTTCTCAGCCGGACGGTTGGCCTGGCACACCGAGTCATTGATAAATCTTTAAATTTTCGAATTCATTACGCCTGCAGCGAAGTCACAGAATGCGGGGGATGGCGCTATCTTGTAAACCCATTTGTCATGCATCCGAATACGAGACGCATCTCGTAGGTGACAGGTTGCGCAACGCCGATAATCCCCCCTCTTTAACCGTGCCAACACCACAATGACATCCAAATAACAGAGACAGAAATGAAACTTTTTATTGCCGCAACACTTCTCGCCCTCTCTGCATCAGCCTGCGCAGAGTCAGCACCACACTGGAGCTATGAAGGCCAGGCTGGACCAGAAAACTGGGGAAACCTGAGCGAAAAGTTCGCTACCTGTAAACTGGGCCAGTTCCAGTCACCTATCGATATCCGTTTCGTGACCAAAGCTAACCTTCCCGCGCTCAAAATGGATTATCACTCCGAGGCCGAGAGCCTGGTAAACAATGGTCACACCCTGCAGGTCACCGTTGATGATGAAGATGAGTTTAAACTGGATAACCGTGTGTTCACCCTGCGCCAGTATCACTTCCACGCGCCAAGCGAGAACTTGATTAACGGTAAACGTTATCCGCTGGAAGTGCATTTTGTACATGCCGATGCTAAGGGCTCACTGGCGGTAGTGGCGGTGATGTTTGACGTGGGTGCGGAAAACAGTGCCCTCAACCCTATCCTTAAGCACATTCCGGCTGAGTTAAACCAGAGTGTGAAGCTGGATGAGCGTTATGACCTGAAACCCCTGTTCCCGACCGATCTACACTACTACCGTTTCAGCGGCTCGCTGACCACACCACCTTGCACAGAGGGCTTGCGCTGGCTGGTGATGAAAAATCCGGTCACCTTGTCCGCAGCACAGCTGGCGCAGTTCCAGAAAGCGCTGGCACAGAGCAACAATCGCCCGGTGCAGCCGCTGAATGGCCGTATGGTGGTCGAGTAAAGGCTTTTCTATCCCTGCTCCGCCACCAGCAGCGCCAGCGTATCCGGCTCCAGCGCCTTGAAGATATGCGGGCGATCGCCGGGATAGCAGATGTAATCGCCGGGAAATAACTCTTCCGGCGACTCTTTCAGCCCCACCAGCGCCCGCCCCTGGGTGATGATAATATGCTCAACAGAGCCGGGAATATGGGGCTGTGAGAGGCGTTCCTCGCCAGGCTGGGTGATCAGCAGATAGATATCCCGCCGCGCGCCCGGCGGACAGCTGGCCAGCAGGATGGCCTCATAGTTGCCGCGCTCGGCCACCACTTTACTTCCCTCTCCACGCCGTACCACCTGAGTCTTATTGCTCTCCGGCTCCAGCAGTTTAGCAAACGGGATATTCAGCGCCACGCACAGCGCCCACAGCGTTTCCAGGCTGGGATTGCCGTTACCCGCCTCCAGCTGCGACAGCGTGGATTTAGCGATCTCTGCCCGCCGGGCGACTTCGGCCAGCGACAGCCCTGCACGCGTCCGCTCGCGCACCAGGCTTTGGGCAATCAGGGCGATTGGCTGGGTCATGCCTTACCTCACAGTTCGTTAAAACGAACGAAACGTTCGTCTTGATAACCTATTCTAATGCGTTCATTATAATGGCAGTTTCGTTCGATAGGGTTAGAAAAGCATGTTTAGCCACAATTTTTCCTCGCTGACGCCCGCCACGCGTAAGGCGATCTACCTGATCTGCCTTGCCGTTGGCGTGGTGGGTGTTTCCTACGGTTCTCTGGCAACGGCTTACGGTTTTCCGCTGTGGGTGCCGCTGTTCTCCTCGCTGTTTGTGCTGGCCGGGGCGTCAGAGTTTATGTTTATCGCCATTATTGCCAGCGGCGGCAATCCGTTAGCCGCCGCCGCCGCCGGGCTGCTGGTCAATGCCCGCCATTTTCCGTTTGGCATTGCGGTGCGCGACCTGGTCGGTTCACGCCTCTCCGCGCTGCTTGGCTGCCATATTATGAATGACGAGAGCGTGGTATTTGGCCTGTCGCAGTCCACGCCGCAGCAGCGTAAGGCCGCATTCTGGCTGTGCGGGCTAGGGGTGGCGATCGTCTGGCCGCTTGGGGCGCTGATCGGCAGCCTGATTGGCACCCTGCTGCCCGATACCAGCGTGATTGGGCTGGATGCCGTGTTTCCGGCGATCCTGCTGGCGCTGGTGATCCCGGCGTTTAAGTCTCGTACCACCCTGACGCGCGCCTCCTGCGGCGCGGCGCTGTCGCTGCTGGCAGTGCCGTTTACTCCGGTCGGCTTACCGGTGCTGCTGTCGATGGCCGGCCTACTGGCGAGGAGGAAATAATGCCCGCTCACTCTTTGATCATCAGCGGTATCGCGATTCTGGCGCTCGGCACCTGGCTGATGCGTTTTGCCGGAGCAAAACTCGGTAACCGCATGGCGCTGTCAGAAAATGCGCGCACGCTGCTCTCCGATGCCGCCACCACGCTGCTGTTTGCCGTTGCCCTGGCGAATACCCTCTATGAAGGGGTACATTTTGCCGGGATTGCCCGCGTGGCCGGGGTGGCCGTGGCCGTGCTGCTGGCCTGGCGTAAGGCGCCGCTGATCGTCGTGATCTTCGCGGCGGCGCTGGTCACCGCCCTGCTGCGTTATGCCGGGGTCAGCTAACCTCCTTTGCGCGCTTTTTCTTCTTCAGAAACGGCTGTTTTGCGATAAACTCTGCGCCGTTGCCACACGGCGTTTTGCTGCAGGAGTTTCATCATGAATATTCGTCCGTTTACCGAAGCTGACCGCCCATTTTTGCGCACGCTGTTTCTCGCCTCGCGCAAGGCGAACTGGACCTGGCTGGACGACGCCGAATGGCAGTTAGAGGATTTTGACCGCGTGACGCTCGGCGAGCGCGTGCTGGTGGCAGAAGAGGACGGGCACCGCGTGGGTTTTGCCGCGGTGCTGGATAACGATAACTTTTTGCACAGCCTGTTTATTGATCCGGCCTGGCAGGGCAGCGGCGCGGGCAGCGCGCTGTTGCAGGCGGTACAGAACAGCTTTACCTCTACCGGGGCGCTCAAGTGTCTGGCGGAAAACTTACAGGCGCAGAGCTTCTATAAAAAGCACGGCTGGCGGGTAGTGGCGCAGGGCGAGAGCGACCAGGGTGAATACCTGTTAATGCACTACGTGCTGAAATAGCCGCCACCGCAGCATCACACCTGCACTGAAATATAAAATCGGCTTGCCGCCTATCGAACACAACCGACTATAATGCGGTTTTAGCTCTAAGAATGGCGCCAGAACCGACGATGACCAACAGACCTCTTCACGAACAGGCGGGCGTAAGCAAAAACGCTTATGAGATGCTGCAATATCTGAAGCGCATTGCGCGTGGCGACAAGGCCTTTACTATCCAGGACACCCTGCTCAACCACCGCTGCAACGTGACGCCGGATAATGACTTTACCCTGATTAACCAGCTGTTTGACGGTGGGAAAATCGATTTTGATTATTCGATGGTGGATGGCTTCCAGCAGCGGCACGTGCGTTTAGTGTGAAATATCTTAAACAGGCCGACCAAAATAAAGGTCGGCCCCTATAAAGATAGAGAATTACAGCGCGCGGAAGGCGATATCCTGCGGGATAACGTCGCCCTGCCAGTAAAGCTGGGCCGCCACGGCGTTCGCCAGCTGGCGGTAAAGGCGCGTAAACTCACTGTCCGGTCGGCGCACCACGGTTGGCTCACCAGCATCGAGGTCTTCGCGCAGGCTGATGTGCAGCGGCATCTGGCTCAGCAGCCGGGTGTGATACTGCGCCGCCAGCTTCTCCGCCCCGCCGGTGCCAAAGATCGGTTCATGATGGCCGCACTGGCTACAGATATGCATGCTCATATTTTCCACCACGCCCAGTACCGGAACGTTGACCTTCTCGAACATCACAATACCCTTGCGCGCATCCAACAGCGCAATATCCTGCGGTGTGGTGACCACTATCGCCCCGGTCACCGGCACGTTCTGCGCCAGCGTCAGCTGGATGTCTCCGGTGCCTGGCGGCATATCGAGGATCAGGTAATCCAGCTCCGGCCACAGCGTTTCATTCAGCAGCTGCATCAGCGCCTTGCTGGCCATCGGGCCGCGCCACACCATGGCGTTATCTTCGCTGACCAGGTAGCCAATCGAGTTGGTTGCCAGGCCGTGCGCCACGATCGGCGCCATATGCGTGCCGTCCGGTGAGGTCGGGCGCTGATCTTCCACGCCGAGCATATCCGGGATCGACGGGCCGTAGATATCCGCATCCAGCAAACCCACTTTCGCCCCTTCCGCGGCCAGCGCCAGCGCCAGATTCACCGCCGTCGTCGATTTCCCCACCCCGCCCTTACCGGAGCTGATGGCGATAATATTTTTCACGCCGTTGGTGCCCGGGCGGTTTTTCACCCGCTGCAGAGTGGCAACATCCAGCGTTAAGCGCCAGGCTATCGCACTCGCCTGAGTCAGGCGCAGCAGCTCGGCGCTGAGCGAAGCTTTCAGCTCCTCAAACGGGCTTTGCCAGACAAACGGCATGCTCAGTTCGATATGCAGCGTGTTATCCATCAGCGCGCAGTGGCGTAACGCCTTCAACGTAGTGAGGTTGTGCTGCAGAGTGGGGTGTTCAAACGTCGTCAGCACGCCCATCACGATAGCACGCAGCGCCTCGGGGGAGTGATGCCCCCTGGATTGTGAAGTCATCTCGGTTCCTTGATATTGCTGGTGGTTTTGTTCGATATCTGCGTTTAAGCATATCAGATCTGCCATGTGCTGACCTTAGCCGCTGGAAAAATCCTCTGGCAGTAGAAGCCCTTGTTTACGCAGGGTCCGGCAATCGGTTACCATCTAAACCCCTTTTTCAACAGGTATGAGCTAAGTCTCACTATGACTCAAGTCGCGAAAAAAATTTTGGTAACGTGCGCACTGCCGTACGCTAACGGCTCCATCCATCTCGGCCACATGCTCGAGCATATCCAGGCAGATATTTGGGTCCGATACCAGCGAATGCGCGGCAATCAGGTTTACTTCATCTGTGCCGATGACGCACACGGTACGCCAATCATGCTGAAAGCTCAGCAGATGGGTATTGCGCCGGAGCAGATGATTGCCGAGATGAGTCAGGAACATCAGACCGACTTTGCCGGTTTCGAAATCAGCTATGACAACTACCACTCGACGCACAGCGAAGAGAACCGTGAGCTGTCTGAGCTGATCTATACTCGTCTGAAAGAGAACGGTTTTATTAAGAACCGTACTATCTCTCAGCTCTACGATCCGGAAAAAGGCATGTTCCTGCCGGACCGTTTTGTTAAAGGCACCTGCCCGAAATGTAAATCTCCGGATCAGTACGGCGACAACTGTGAAGTGTGCTCGGCCACGTACAGCCCGACCGAACTGATCGACCCAAAATCGGTGGTTTCTGGCGCCACGCCGGTGATGCGTGACTCTGAGCACTTCTTCTTTGACCTGCCAGAGTTCAGCGCCATGCTGCAGGCGTGGACGCGCTCCGGCGCGCTGCAGGAGCAGGTGGCGAATAAGATGCAGGAGTGGTTTGAATCCGGCCTGCAGCAGTGGGATATCTCGCGCGATGCCCCCTACTTCGGCTTCGAAATTCCCGGTGCGCCGGGCAAATACTTCTACGTCTGGCTGGATGCCCCCATCGGTTACATGGGCTCGTTCAAGAACCTGTGTGATAAGCGTGGCGACATCAACTTTGACGACTTCTGGAAGAAAGATTCGGACGCCGAGCTGTACCACTTCATCGGCAAGGACATCGTCTACTTCCACAGCCTGTTCTGGCCAGCGATGCTGGAAGGCAGCAATTTCCGCAAGCCTACCAACCTGTTTGTGCACGGCTATGTCACGGTCAACGGCGCGAAAATGTCTAAATCGCGCGGCACCTTTATTAAGGCCAGCACCTGGTTGCAGCACCTGGATGCCGACAGCCTGCGCTACTACTACGCGGCCAAGCTCTCTTCGCGTATCGACGATATCGACCTCAATCTGGAAGATTACGTGCAGCGCGTTAATGCGGACATCGTAAACAAGGTGGTGAACCTGGCCTCGCGCAATGCCGGTTTCATCAACAAACGCTTTGGCGGCCAGCTGTCTGCTGAACTGGCCGACCCGGCGCTGTACAAAACCTTTACTGATGCCGCTGAGAGCATTGGCGAAGCCTGGACCAGCCGTGAATTTGGCCGTGCCATCCGCGAAATCATGGCGCTGGCCGACGTGGCCAACCGCTATGTTGACGAGCAGGCTCCGTGGGTAGTGGCGAAGCAGGAAGGCCGCGATGCCGATCTACAGGCGATCTGTTCAATGGGCATCAATATGTTCCGCGTGCTGATGACCTGGCTGAAGCCGGTGATGCCTTCGCTGGCCGAGCGCACCGAAGCCTTCCTGAATCAGGAACTGAGCTGGAACGGCATTCAGCAGCCGCTGCTGAGCCACAACATTTCGGCGTTCAAGGCGCTGTATAACCGCGTTGAAATGGACAAGGTTAACGGCCTGATTGAAGCCTCGAAAGAAGATGCCGCGGCGGCAAAAGCACCGGCTAGCGGCCCGCTGGCGGACGACCCGATCGCTGAAACCATCAGCTTTGACGACTTCGCCAAAGTTGATATGCGTATCGCGCTGATTGAGAATGCCGAGTTCGTTGAAGGTTCTGACAAGCTGCTGCGCCTGTCGCTGGATCTCGGCGGCGAGAAGCGCAACGTGTTTTCCGGCATCCGCGCCGCCTATCCTGACCCGGCGCTGCTGGTCGGCCGCCTGACGGTGATGGTAGCGAACCTGGCGCCGCGTAAAATGCGCTTTGGCATCTCGGAAGGAATGGTGATGGCAGCCGGTCCTGGCGGGAAGGATATCTTCCTGCTCAGCCCTGACAGCGGCGCACAGCCAGGCCAGGCGGTTAAGTAACTTCGTAGGGGCGGGGCATGCCCCGCCCGGGTCAGGCATGCCTGACCCCTACGGCGATTGTCGTTCAATCCTGGGGCCGACCATGCGCAACGTTCCGCTTGTTTTATGGCAATACCTCCGCGCCTTCTTCATAATCTACCTCTGTCTTTTTGCCGGTCGCGGCATTGAAACCCTGCTGCCCGTCGCCATCCCCGGTAGCATTCTCGGTATGCTGCTGCTGTTTGCCCTGCTCGCTTCACAGCTGCTGCCCGTTCACTGGGTGAAACCCGGCTGTCATCTGCTGATCCGCTATATGGCGCTGCTGTTCGTGCCGATCAGCGTCGGCGTGATGAACGATATGGATATTCTCACCGCCCAGTTTGCCCCAATTGTGCTCTCCTGCATTGTCAGCACCCTGATTGTACTGGTGACCGTCGGCCTGATTTCGCAGCGCCTCAACGATCGCCACATCCAGCGGGCGGGAGGCGAAAATGAGTGATATCTGGTGGTCGCTACCGCTGACCATTGCGGTGTTCTTCGCGGCGCGAAGGCTGGCGGCAAAAGTGAAAGTGTCGATCGTCAATCCGCTGCTGATCGCCATGGCGGTGATTATTCCGCTACTTTTGCTGCTGCAGCTGCCCTATACGCGCTACTTTCAGGGCAGCAAGCTGCTCAATGACCTGCTGCAACCGGCCGTGGTAGCGCTGGCGCTGCCGCTGTATGAGCAGATGCATCAGATCCGCGCACGCTGGAAATCGATTATCAGCGTATGCTTTATCGGTAGCCTGACGGCGATGATCTCCGGCACAGCGATTGCGCTATGGCTGGGCGCAACGCCGCAGATCGCCGCTACCCTGCTGCCGAAATCGGTCACCACGCCGATTGCGATGGCAGTCTCCGGCACGCTGGGCGGCATCCCGGCGATCAGCGCCATCTGCGTGCTGCTGGCCGGGGTGCTCGGCGCGGTGTTCGGCCATATGCTGCTGAACCTGCTGAAGGTGCGCAGTAAAGCGGCGCGCGGGCTGGCGATTGGTAATGCATCACACGCTCTTGGCACCGCTCGCGCTGCTGAAGTGGACTATCAGGAGGGCGCATTCAGTTCGCTGGCGCTGGTACTGTGCGGGATTATCACTTCCCTGCTGGCGCCGTTTATTTTCCCGCTGCTGATGGCGCTGTGGGGGTAAAACTTGCGATAAGTCTCGCAATTTGTTGATCGTTTTCATGTATTGCATTGATAGAGCGATTCAGATCACATATAAATGGCTGCCGGCCCGCTAGCACGGGCGGCTTTTTGCGAGAGGCTTACTATGCACCCACGTTATCAGCAGGCATTTGCCACGCTGCCTACCCTGTTACAGAGCGCTTTGCAGCCGATATTATCCGCTGACGACTTTGCCGGATTTATCACTGCCAGCCAGGCACACCAGTTAAAACAGCACTGCGGTTACAGCGACAGCGAGCTGGCCTTTGCCCTGCTGCCGCTGGCGGCGGCCTGCGCCGTGGCCACCCTGTCTGATTTTAAAGTGGGGGCGATTGCCCGCGGAGCCAGCGGCACGCTGTGGTTTGGTGCCAATATGGAATTTGCCGGGGCCACCATGCAGCAGACGGTGCATGCCGAGCAGAGCGCGGTCACCCATGCCTGGCTGCGCGGGGAAAGCGCGCTGGCCTCGATAACCGTCAACTACACGCCGTGCGGCCACTGCCGCCAGTTTATGAACGAGCTGAACAGCGGAACGCAGCTGACGATTGAACTGCCCGGCCGCGCTGCCGCAACGCTGGGCCACTATCTGCCGGACTCTTTCGGCCCGCGCGACCTGGCGATCACCACCCTGCTGATGGATGCCGTCGACCACGGCATCGTCCCTTCGGGTGATACGCTGGAGCAGGCCGCCCTGAATGCCGCCAACCGCAGCCATGCCCCTTACAGCCAGGCTTACAGCGGCGTGGCGCTGGAGACGGCTGAGGGGGGTATCTTCGCCGGAAGCTACGCGGAAAATGCCGCCTTTAACCCTGGCCTGCCGCCGTTGCAGGGGGCACTGAACCTGCTGAACCTGGCAGGGCACAGCCTGAATACCATTCAGCGTGCAGTACTGGCTGAATCCCCGCAGGCGAAGCTGAGCCAGCAGAATGCCACCGCCGCCACCCTGGCTGCCCTCGGCTGCGGTAATCTCAGCGTCGTTGCTCTGGTTAAAGCGTAACAAAGCCTCTGTTCGTCGAGGAGGATCGCAGCTTTTGTTATTACTTGTTAACAAAAGCTGTACTTTCAGATGAATTATTTTAGGATTGGCGCCACGACACTTCCGATCCTGACACCTGACAGAGTATTAATTGCATGGAACTCGAATACGAAAGTAAACGACCGCTGTATATCCCCTATGCCGGCCCTATCCTGCTGGAATTTCCCCTTCTGAACAAAGGCAGTGCGTTCTCCATTGAAGAGCGTAATGACTTCAACCTGAATGGTCTGCTGCCAGAAACGGTGGAAACCATTGAGGAGCAGGCTGAGCGTGCATGGCGCCAGTTCCAGGACTTTAAAAACGATAACGATAAGCACGTCTACCTGCGCAATATTCAGGACACTAACGAAACGCTGTTCTACCGCCTGCTGGACAATCATCTGGAAAAGATGATGCCAATTATTTACACCCCGACCGTGGGCGCGGCCTGTGAGCACTTCTCCGAAATCTACCGCCGCGCGCGCGGCCTGTTTATCTCCTACCCGAACCGCTCCAGCATTGAAGACATGCTGCAAAACGCCACCAAGCAAAACGTAAAGGTGATCGTGGTCACCGACGGCGAGCGCATTCTTGGCCTGGGCGACCAGGGCATCGGCGGCATGGGCATTCCTATCGGTAAGCTGTCGCTGTACACCGCCTGTGGCGGCATCAGCCCGGCGTATACCCTGCCGGTGGTGCTGGATGTCGGCACCAACAATCAGCAGCTGCTGAACGACCCGCTGTATATGGGATGGCGCCATCCGCGCATCACCGGCGAAGAGTATGACGCGTTCGTCAACGAGTTCATCAACGCCGTCAAGAGCCGCTGGCCGAACGTGCTGCTGCAGTTTGAGGACTTCGCGCAGAAGAATGCCATGCCGCTGCTGGAGCGCTATCGCGACGAAGTGTGCTGCTTTAACGATGATATCCAGGGCACCGCAGCGGTGACGCTGGGTACGCTGATCGCCGCCAGCCGCGCCGCGGGCAGCAGGCTGTGCGAGCAGAAGGTGGTGTTCCTTGGTGCCGGTTCCGCGGGTTGCGGCATCGCCGAGCAGATCGTCGCGCAGATGAAGTCTGAAGGGCTCAGCGACGAAGAGGCGCGCGGGCGCGTATTTATGGTCGACCGCTTTGGCCTGCTGACCGACAAACTGCCAAATCTGCTTAACTTCCAGAGCAAGCTGGTGCAGAAGAGCGACGGCCTGAGCGGCTGGGACAGCAGCAGCGATTCGCTGTCGCTGCTCGACGTGGTGCGTAACGCGCAGCCAAGTATTATGATCGGTGTTTCCGGCCAGCCGGGCCTGTTCAGCGAAGAGATCGTGCGCGAGATGCATAAGCACTGCGCACGCCCGATCATTATGCCGCTGTCAAACCCGACTTCACGCGTGGAAGCAACGCCGCAGGATATTATGGCGTGGACCGACGGCAATGCGCTGGTCGCCACCGGCAGCCCGTTCTCCCCGGTGAGCTGGAAGGATAAAACCTACCCTATCGCACAGTGCAATAACTCCTATATCTTCCCGGGTATTGGGCTCGGCGTGATTGCCTCTGGCGCGACCCGCGTCACTGACAGCATGCTGATGGCGGCCAGCCGCGCGCTGGCCGACTGTTCCCCGCTGGCGAACGAGGGCAGCGGCCCGGTGCTGCCTGAAGTGAAGGACATTCAGGGCGTGTCGAAAGTGATCGCAATGGCGGTCGGTAAAGCCGCACAGCTGGCCGGCGTTGCCGTGGTGACTTCTGAAGATGTACTGTCGAAAGCCATCGCCGCCAACTTCTGGCTGCCGCAGTATCGTAATTACCGCCGCACCTCAATTTGATCGTCTAACCCCTCACTTGATAGCCGGGTGCAGCATTGCGCCCGGTTATTTGTGCGAAATCCCGCCATCCGACGCACTGTCACTTGCTTCACTCCCCTGCCTCAAGTAGCCTTGAATTCTCTTTTGATTGCCAACCCGAGCGCCGTCCAGCATGTTGAAACGCCTGATTTATGGTCTGATTATCATCGTCGCCCTGATGGTGATGGCCGCGCTTGGCCTGGACCGCTGGATCAGCTGGAAAACGGCACCCTATATATATGACGATCTGAAAACGCTGCCGCACCGTCAGGTTGGCGTGGTCCTGGGCACCGCGAAATATTATCGCACCGGGGTAATCAATCAGTATTATCTCTACCGCATGCAGGGCGCGTTGAACGCCTACAACAGCGGCAAGGTGAACTATCTGCTGCTGAGCGGGGATAACGCCTTACAGAGCTACAACGAGCCCATGACCATGCGCCGCGACCTGATCGCCGCAGGCGTTGAACCATCCGATATCGTGCTGGACTATGCCGGTTTCCGCACCCTCGATTCGATTGTGCGCACGCGTAAGGTCTTCGATACCAACGACTTTATTATCATCACCCAGCGCTTCCACTGCGAGCGTGCGCTGTTTATCGCCCTCCATATGGGCATTCAGGCGCAGTGCTATGCGGTGCCATCACCCAAGAATATGCTGAGCGTGCGTATGCGTGAAGTCGGCGCCCGCCTCGGCGCGCTGGCGGACCTGTACCTGATGAAGCGTGAACCGCGCTTCCTCGGACCGCTGGTGCCGATCCCCGCCGTACACGAAGTGCCGGAAGATGCGCAGAGCTACCCGGCGGTGACGCCAGAGCAGCTGCTGGAGATTCAGCAGAAGAGATAAGGCTTAAGCGTTAAATCCACTGTGCGAGTTATCAGCCTATTTCCGAAATAAAAAGGGCCGACCCAAAAAGCGGTCGGCCCCTACACGATCTTCTGCCACTTGTAGGGGTTGACCTTCTTTTTCGGTCAACCCGTCAGCTCAGGAGAATTACTTCTTACGTGCGTACTTAAGCGAATCCAGCGCCACGGCGAAGATGATGATGCCGCCCTTAATAATGTACTGCCAGTAAGGGTTAACGCCGATATAGGTCAGGCCGTAGTTGATCACCGTAAAGATGATAACCCCGGTTACCACGCCCGCTACCGTACCCACACCACCGGCAAACGACACGCCGCCGACCACGCAAGCCGCAATCGCATCCAGCTCATACATAAAGCCGAGGTTGTTGGTAGCAGAACCGATGCGCCCGGCTTCCAGCATGCCGCCGAAGGCGTAGAACACGCCGGACAGCGCGTACACCAGAATCAGGTTGTACGGCACGTTAACGCCTGAGACTTTCGCCGCTTCCGGGTTACCGCCGATAGCGAAGATGTTTTTACCAAAGCGCGTTTTGTTCCACAGGATCCACACCAGGAAGATGGCGATAATCGCGTAGAAGGTTATGTAAGAGAGCTTGAAGTCACCAAAGCGCAGGAAGCCCTGAGCAAAGGTTGAAAACTTCTCGTCAAAGCCCGCCACCGGCGAAGCACCCACAAAGTCGTAATACAGTGAGTTAATACCGTAAACGATAATCATGGTGCCCAGCGTGGTGATAAACGGTGTCACCTTCAGGTAGGCAATAATCAGGCCGTTAACCAGGCCAATCACCGCACCAATGGCGCAGACAATCGCAATCACCGCCGCAATCGGCAGAGTTTCCAGGTGCGGGAACACCTTGTTCGCATTGTCCATCGCCTGCAGCAGCGTTGCTGCCACCACCGCTGCAAGGCCAACCTGACGCCCTGCTGACAGGTCCGTGCCCTGAGTAACAATCAGCCCGGCCACACCGAGTGCGATAATCACGCGCACGGAAGACTGAGTCAGAATATTACTCAGATTCATTAAGCTTAAGAATGTTGGATCCTGGATAATAATGATCGCCAGCAATACCAGCAGCACCACATAAATCCCGCCCTCTTTTAAAAAGGTGAGCGCACTTTTCTTATTCACTGCATTCATAGTAACAGCCCTTACATCATTAAAGGTGCAACGATGCCAAACGCAATATTTCGTTTTGCGTAGTCGTTTTTGTTTCGACAATGCCTGCAACCAGGCCATTACTCATTACCAGAATCCTGTCGGTAATCCCTAACAACTCTGGCATTTCAGAAGAGATAATAATAATCCCCTTATCCTTCTTCGCCAGCTCTGAAATCAACTGATAGATTTCAAATTTCGCCCCCACGTCAATACCGCGCGTAGGTTCATCGAGCATCAATATTTCCGGCTGGGTTAATAACCAGCGGCCGATAATGACCTTTTGCTGGTTACCACCGGATAAAGAACCGATGGACGTGTGGTGCCCCGGTGTTTTCACCCGCATGGAGTCAATCACCCACTGGGTATCGCTCTTCATGCGGCTGTTATCCAGCAGGCCAATACTGTTTTTATATTTCTTAATATTGGAGATCAGCGAATTAAAACCGATATCCAGGTAAGCATAAATCCCGGTTGAGCGGCGCTCTTCGGTCACCAGGGCAAAACCATGGTTGATCGCTTCATTGGCACTGTGGTTATTGATCGCTTTACCGTGCAGGCGAATAGTACCGCCGGACTTCTCGCGAATACCAAACAGCGTTTCCACGATATCGGTTCGTTTCGCCCCAACCAGGCCCGCAATGCCGAGGATCTCACCTTTACGCAGGTCAAAGGAGATATCACGGATCGACGGCTGGCGCAGCGATGTCAGGTTGCGCACCTCAAGAATGGTTTCCCCCGGCACGTTGGCTTTATCCGGGAAACGCTGATTGAGCGAGCGCCCAACCATCATTGAGATGATCTTATCCATATCCAGCCCTTCCAGCGACTGAGTGGCAATCCACTGGCCGTCGCGCAGGATGGTGATTTCGTCACACAGCTGGAAAATCTCTTCCATCTTGTGCGAGATATAGATAATGCCGCAGCCGCGATCTTTCAGCTTACGAATAATGGTGAACAGATGGTTCACTTCTTTTTCGGTCAGCGATGACGTTGGCTCATCCATAATGACAATTTTGGCATTATAGGAGAACGCTTTCGCGATTTCGATCATCTGCATCTGGGATACAGAGAGATTAATCACCTTGTCGCGCGGATCGATATCAATATCCAGCTCGTCGAAAATGGCTTTGGTATCGCGATACATTTTATCCTGATCGACGAAAAAGCCTTTTCTCGGATAACGCCCGAGCCACATATTGTCCATAACGGTACGTTGCAGAACGAGGTTTAATTCCTGATGCACCATTGAAACGCCATTTTCCAGCGCTTCTTTAGAGCTTTTGTAATTAACTTCCTCACCCTGAAAAAGAATGCTCCCCGTATCTTTACTGTAAATGCCAAACAGGCATTTTAATAGCGTCGATTTCCCCGCGCCATTCTCCCCCATCAAGGCGTGAATAGAGTGTGGACGGACTTTTAAATTTACATTATCGAGCGCTTTAACACCGGGGAATGACTTACTGACATCAGTCATTTCCAGCAAATATTCGCGCTGTGTTTGCACGTTATCACTGCCCATATGTCTACCTGGATGAGTGGTGTAGAGTCAGGTCACCCTGACTCAACGCCTGAATACGGGCGCCGCAGCGCCCGCATCAGGTGATACTTATTTGACGAACTGAGACAGATTCTCTTTATCGACTGGAACATAGGCAACGCGAACCACTTTGCCGTCCAGCTTATAGTTGGTGCCTTCGGTAGCAGGTTTACCCGCTGCCAGGTTTTTCGCCATATCGAAGGTGGCTTTAGCCTGGTTTTCAGCATCATTCAGCACAGTACCGGCCATTGCACCGGATTTCACCATCGCCAGCGCTTCTGGCAGCGCATCTACACCGAACACCGGTACAGAAGATTTGTTGTGGGCTTTCAGCGCTTCTACCGCACCCATTGCCATTGCATCGTTGTTAGCGATAACCACTTCGATTTTGTTACCGTTCGGGCCGGACAGCCAGGCGTCCATTTTGTCTTTCGCCTGAGCGGTATCCCACATCGCGGTATCCATATGCAGCTGCTGAGTTTTCAGGCCATCTTTATTCAGCGTCTCGATCACATACTTGGTACGCGCTTCAGCATCCGGGTGGCCCGGCTCGCCTTTCAGCAGCACGAACTGGATCTGACCATCTTTGTTCAGGTCCCATGCCGCGTTCGCTTTCCACTGCTTCTCGATCAGTTCGCCCTGCTTCACGCCAGACTCTTTGGAGTCAGTCCCGACGTAATAGGCTTTGTCATAGCTGGCCAGTGCTTTTGCCGATGGCTCTTTGTTGAAGAACACCACCGGGATATCGTTAGCTTTCGCTTTGCTAATCACCACCGCAGCCGCAGCCGGGTCAACCAGGTTGATGGCCATCGCCTTAACGCCCTTAGCAACCATAACGTCGACCTGGTCGTTCTGGGTAGACTGGCTGTTCTGCGAGTCATTCATCAACAGCTGAACGTCCGGGCTGTTTTTGGCTTCTTTCTCGATATCCTTACGCACCACCGACATAAAGTTGTCGTCATACTTATAAATAGTTACGCCGATACGGGTGTCAGCAGCATGAGCAGTGGCGCCAAACAGCATGGTGGCCACCAGGGCGCTGAGAGTGAAAACCTTCTTATTCATGGTATCTCCGGTTTTTGTAGGGTAGTACTCAACGCCGCGTGTCGGCTATCAGGACAACACGCAGCATCCAGTTGGTGGCGGCGCGGCGATAGTGTTAAATCGATGTTGCGCACAGCCGACGTTCTAAAACATCAAACCCGACTTCCCTGTACGGAAATGCTTTCCAGTTACTGTGTGTGAAAATGTTTCACAGGGCAGTAAGAAGAGAGCTATCAGGGGCGATCTCGCCGTTACATAATGTTTCAAACCCTGCAGGACGCTGCCATCATAGAGAAGGCCCTGTTAATTAACTGTGAATTTACTCACAGATTGGAAACGGTTACATCCCAGATTCGCCTGAGTTAGTGACGGCCGCCACATTTTGCCGCACGGCCACCGAATGGCGACGCACAAGAGTAGGCATAAAGCAGTGCTCAGCACTGCTATCCAGCTCGCCAGCCGCCCCTTTTAACGCCAGTTCGGTGGCCAGTTTTGCCATGGAAACAATCGGATAGCGCACGGTGCTCAGCTGCGGGTCGGTGTAACGCGAAATAGGAATATCATCGAAGCCCACCACTGAAAGCTGCTGCGGCACCGCAATGCCGTTGTCTTTCAGCGCGGCTAAAGCTCCGGCGGCCATGCTGTCGTTATAGGCGAAGACGGCGGTCAGATGCAGATTACGCCCCAGCAGCTCCACCATCGCCGCTTCCCCGCCCTGTAAGTCGGGTTCGCCGCTGGCGCACCAGCTGTCGACCGGAACAATCCCCTGCTCTGTCAGCGCCTGCGACCAGCCCTCACGGCGCTGATCGTTGTCTTCGATGGGGTGGGCAGAACCCAGGTAGCCAATGCGCTGATGACCATGCTGTTGCAGCATACGCATCGCCATCAGCGCCCCGCTAACGTTATCGAGGCAGACGCAGCGGTGAGCAAAACCGGGGATAATCCGGTTGACCAGAACCATGCCCGGCACCTGCTGCATCAGGGACCCCAGCTCGGCATCGCACAACGCTTTTGCATGGACGATCAGGGCGTTACAGCGCTGACGGATAAGCACTTCAATCGCGTGGCGCTCTTTATCCGCCTGATGATAGGAGTTGTTGATAAGGACATGCTTGTGCAGACGCTGGGCCACGGTATCTACCGCTTTGACCAGCGCGCCAAAGAAGGGATCGGAAACGTCCATCACGACAACACCGATGGTGTCGCTAACCTGGGTGGCCAGCGCCTGCGCGTTGGCGTTGGGCCGGTAGCCCAGCCGTTCCACGGTTTTCAGCACCGTATCCCGCGTGTCGCCCGTGACCGATGCGCTGTTGTTGAGCACGCGCGACACGGTCGCTACCGACACGCCCGCTTCACGTGCCACATCACGAATAGTAATCATGAGCGATTACCGCTGAAGTATAAGTTTTGCATAACCCTTCCTGACAGACGCATTCTGGCGTCTATTCTGTCAGTGTGCAGCGGGGGGCTACGTGAATTCCGTCACAGCGCTGAAAACGGTTACATACAAATTTGTAACCTTTGTGATGCATGTCATCTTCCGTCGAGGGACTTATCTTCGATTTTCGTTCCAGAGCGGGTTAAACGCCGCCATAACCACTCCATCGGTCCCTGGCGGAAAACGCGCAGCCACAGGGTGGAAAACAACAGGTTAATCAGCCAGATCGCCGGCACCAGCATCAATAACTGCAGGCGGTCCAGCTGATTAAACAGCGCAAAGTGGTTAAATAGCGTGGTGCAGATCAGCGTCTGTAACAGGTAGTTACTCAGCGCCATCCGTCCTACGGCGGTAATGCCGTGCGTGATGCGAAAACGCTGTAACTGCGGCCAGAAACCGAAGCATAACGCGGCATACCCCAGCGCCTGCAGCGGCGCACTGATTTCACGCGGCACCTGCAGGAAGAAGCCGGACCAGCGGAAATCCCACTGCGTTACCCACTGCATGACGATCGACGGCAGCTCAATCGCCAGGCCTGCGGTGATGAGGATCAGTCCGCTGCGACGATAGTGCTGCAGGCTGTAGGTGCCCTGCAGCCAGCCGCTGCGCATCAGCGCGGCGCCCAGCATCATCAGCCCCGCCAGCTGCCAGCCATACTGCGCCGCCAGCGCCATCAGCGCCGAACCCAGCATATCAAGACGATTAAACGCCGCTTCCCCACCGCCCTGAGTCCGCCAGAAGGTTTCATACTGCACCTCGGCCGCACCCGGCAGCCAGGAGCTGTTAGGCGTGGGTCCGGACGCCAACCCGAGCACCACCAGCACCGCGCTACCGATCAGGTAAAGCATCACGCCGGTGTTAAACAGCTGCCGCGTACCCGGCACGTCGCGGATCATGCGCCACGCAATTAACCCCACCAGCCCATAGGCCAGCAGGATATCGCCCTCCCACAGCAGCAGCGCATGCAGTAAACCGAAGATCACCAGCCACGACAGGCGCGACTGGATCCAGCGCTTGCCGCGTGGCAGCAGCAGTTGCAGCCCGGCACCGAACAGAATGGCAAACAGCGTGAGGAATTTCGCCTGCGCCAGCAGATCCATGCTCGCCCATACCCAGAAATCGCTGGCGGACGGTAGCCCCTGCCAGGCAGGATTAAGATAGGCGGCCTTCGGCAGGCCAAAGGCGGTGATATTCAGCAGCAGGATGCCGAGGATCGCCATCCCACGCACAAAATCCAGCGGAACAATACGCGGCATAAAAGGTTCCACATCAGGGATGCTGAGACCATTACGGGCGGACCGATAAACAGGGGTCCGCCCCTGAGAGGGATAATCAGTTAACGGTGGCGTACGGAGCGCAGAAACTCCTGGCGAGTGTTCTGGCTCGATTTGAACAGCCCACCCAGTGAAGTGGTGGTGGTGGCGCTGGTAGCATCACGAATGCCGCGTGCTTTCACGCAATAGTGAACGGCATCGATCGATACGGCCACATTATTGGTGCCGAGCAGCGTTTGCAGCGCCAGCAGGATCTGCTGCGTCAATCGTTCCTGCACCTGCGGGCGCGAGGAGAAGAACTGCACGATGCGGTTGATTTTCGACAGGCCAATCACCTTATCTTTCGGAATATACGCCACGGTCGCCTGGCCATCGATAATCACAAAATGGTGTTCGCAGGTGCTGGTCAGCGTGATATCACGCACCGTTACCATCTCGTCCACTTTCATTTTGTTTTCAATCAGGGTGATTTTCGGGAAGTTGGCGTAATCCAGGCCGGAAAACACTTCATTAACGTACATTTTGGCGATGCGCTGCGGGGTTTCCGCCAGGCTGTCATCTTCGAGATCGAGATTGAGCAGCTGCATGATCTCGGTCATATGACCGGCGATCAGCGCTTTACGCGTGTCATCATCCATGTCGCGCACGGGTGAACGCAGCGGGGTTTCCAGACCACGGGCAAGCAGTGCTTCGTGAACGAGTGTGGCTTCCTGACTCAACGTCGCCATGATTTTCTTTCTCCGGCAGGTGTGACTTGCCAGGATAAACAGTCCTGGCGAAAATTCTGAGGCGCTATTTTGGTACACATTGCCGGTGTAATCCAGTGAATCAGAGCAATTGACGATGAAACTGCTTCATTCAGCCATCGCGTCACGCTGCCACACCAGCAGGCCGGCGATCAGCAGCGCTACGCCTGCCACATACAGCGCCGGTTCCAGCCGGTGCGTTAACGCGGTGGAGGCAGCCGACAGCAGCGGCCCGACCAACTGCCCTACCGCATAGCCGGTGGTAAGCAGCCCGGCGAGATAGCGCGTATGCTGCGGTGCCAGTTCACGCGCGTACTGCAGCGACAGCTGCACCACGCAGAGGAAGCCGCCGCCGACCAGTGCGGCCCCCAGCGCCAGCCCGCCCAGTCCGGGCAGCAGATCGGAGGCAAATACGCCCAACGCCTGCACCCACAGCACCAGCGCCAGGCGGCGGTTACTGCTGCCCAGATGACGCGTAAGGATGCCAATCACAATGCCGATCACCGCTGCCCCACCAAATACCGGCCAGACAAACTGGCTGATCAGGCCGGGGAAGCGGGTGGTCGCCATCTGGGCCAGAAAGGTGGCGGGCAGAATGTAACCAAACCCGGCCAGGCTGTAGCTCCACACCAGCCGCTTCAGGCCCGTCGTCAGGCGCAGCGGCTCCGGCGCAATATCCGGGCGATGAAGCTGACCGGTGCGTGGCAGCGTGCGGGCGATCAGCGCCACCAGAATCAGCGCCAGCACGCCGTAAGCGGCCCACGCCCAGGCCGCAGAAACCTGTAGGCTGTGCAGCCCGACCGCCAGCATGCCGCTGATAAAAATCCCGGTGCCGGGGCCGGCAAAAACGGCGGCGCTGAGGCCCGGGCGCTGGTAGCGGTGCAGCTGCTCGTTGCTCCAGGCGGCGATCAGCACCATCCCCCAGCCGCTGGCCCAGCCGATCAGGAAGCGTACCACGCCGTGCAGCCACGGCCCGGAGACGCAGGCCGACAGCAGCGTCAGCAGCACGGCGCCCCAGATGCCGGCCTGTAAGCGCCACTCTACCCGGCGCGTGGCGCGCATGGCGTCAAACGAGCCGCACAAATATCCCAGATAGTTTAAGGCCGCCACCACCGCCGCGCTGGTCAGCGACAGCTGATGTTCGGCTATCATTAATGGCACCTGCGGCGTAAAGGCAAAACGCCCAATCCCCATTGCTACTACCAGCGCCAGAAAGGCGCTAAACGCGACGCGCACAGCCATTTTTACCTCAGATTCTGCTTTTCAGTTGCCACCAGCATGGGGGATGAGTAAACTCACGAAAAGTGAATAATAGTAATCAAGTTACTTACAATAAGAGAATACATGGATCTGACCCAGCTAAAAATGTTCTGTGCCGTGGCCGAAAGCGGATCGGTGGTGCGCGCGGCGGAGCAGCTTCATCGCGTCCCGTCCAACCTCACCACTCGCCTGCGCCAGCTGGAAGAAGAGCTGGGCACCGAGCTGTTTATCCGCGAAAAACAGCGCCTGCGCCTGTCGCCGATGGGGCATAATTTTCTCTGCTATGCCCAGCGCATTCTGGCGCTGAGCGAGGAAGCGCTCAATATGGCGAAAGGCGGCGAACCAGCGGGTAATTTCGCGCTCGGTTCGATGGAAAGCACCGCCGCCACTCGCCTGCCCACCCTGTTGGCCGAGTTTCATCAGCGCTATCCGGCCGTATCGCTGGCGCTGAGTACCGGCACTTCCGGCGATATTATTGAGCGCGTGCGCGCCGGTACGCTGGCCGCCGCGCTCGTCGACGGCCCAATTAACGTTGATGAGCTGAACAGCTGTAAAGCGTTTCCTGAGCAGATGGTGTTGATCTCAAGCACCGAGCATGCCCTGATAACCCAGCCGGCTGACGCCGCAGGCTGTACATTGTTTGGCTTTCGTCCCAGCTGCTCCTATCGCGTGCGCTTTGAGAACTGGTTCCGCGCCGCCGGGGTACAGCCCGGCAACGTGATGGAGATCCAGTCCTATCATGCCATGCTGGCCTGCGTGGCCAGCGGTGGCGGCCTGGCACTGTTACCCGCCGCCGTGCTGGAGCAGATGCCCGGTCGCGAGCGCGTGCGCCAGCACCCCATCCCCGCTGAATTACGTGATACCGACACCTGGCTGGTGTGGCGTCGCGATGCTTTCACCCCCAACGTGGAAGCGCTGAAGTACCTGATTATTGAACAATTTGACGAGAAGTCCAGCGATTAGCGGCGCTTTTCCTCAACCCTGGTTACGCTTAACTCTCTCCACGACTGACAGGAAAAAAATATATGCAGATGATTAAAACACGCGCCGCCGTAGCCTGGGCCGCCGGTGAGCCGCTGAAGATTGAAGAAGTGGATCTGATGCCGCCGCAAAAAGGCGAAGTGCTGGTACGCATCGTCGCCACCGGCGTATGCCACACCGATGCCTACACCCTTTCTGGCAAAGATCCGGAAGGCGTGTTCCCGGCGATCCTCGGCCATGAAGGCGGCGGCGTGGTGGAAGCCATCGGTGAAGGCGTGACCAGCGTCGCGGTTGGCGACCACGTTATCCCGCTTTACACTCCGGAATGCGGCAAATGTAAATTCTGCCTGTCCGGTAAAACTAACCTGTGCCAGGCAATCCGCACCACCCAGGGCAAGGGCCTGATGCCGGACGGCACCACCCGCTTCTTTAAAGACGGCCAGCCGATCTTCCACTATATGGGTACCTCTACCTTCTCTGAGTACACCGTGGTGCCAGAAATCTCGCTGGCGGTGGTCAGTAAAGAAGCGCCGCTGGAAGAAGTGTGCCTGCTGGGCTGTGGCGTGACCACCGGCATGGGCGCGGTAATGAACACCGCGAAAGTGAAGGAAGGCGATACCGTGGCGATCTTCGGCCTGGGCGGCATCGGTCTGTCGGCGATTATCGGCGCTAAAATGGCCAAGGCTGGGCGCATTATTGGTATCGATATCAACACCAGCAAATACGACCTGGCGCGCAAGCTCGGTGCCACTGACCTGATCAACCCGAAAGATTTCGATAAGCCGATTCAGGACGTGATTGTCGAAATGACCGACGGCGGCGTCGACTTCTCCTTTGAATGTATTGGCAACGTCAACGTGATGCGTTCCGCACTGGAGTGCTGCCACAAGGGCTGGGGCGAGTCAGTGATTATCGGCGTGGCCGGTGCAGGCGAAGAGATCGCTACCCGTCCATTCCAGCTGGTGACCGGACGCGTATGGCGCGGTTCCGCCTTTGGTGGCGTGAAGGGCCGTTCGCAGCTGCCGGGCATTGTTGAGCGTTACATGAACGGTGAGTTCCAGCTTAACGACTTTATTACCCACACCATGCCGCTGGAAGAGATTAACGAAGCGTTTGACCTGATGCACGAAGGCAAATCCATTCGCTCTGTGATTCATTTCAACAAAAAATAAGCGAGGAAAGGATGCCATCCACACTGGAGCTTTTAGAAGAACATCGCCTGTTTGGCGGCTGGCAGCAGCGCTATCGCCACCCGTCAACCAGTCTCAACTGCGCGATGACCTTTAGCGTATTCCTGCCTGGCCCAAAAGGCAGTACCCCGCCGCCGGTGGTGTACTTCCTCGCGGGGCTGACCTGCAGCGATGAGAACTTCAGCGTTAAGTCCGGGGCGCAGCGCGTAGCCGCCGAACTGGGGCTGGTGCTGGTGATGCCGGATACCAGCCCGCGCGGCGAAGGGGTTGCCAATGACGAGGGCTATGACCTCGGCCAGGGCGCCGGGTTCTACATCAATGCCACCGAGGCACCGTGGGCCAGCCATTTTCGCATGTACGACTACATCAACGATGAGCTACCGGCGCTGATTTCCGGTAATTTCAACGTCAGCGATCGTCAGGCGATAATGGGGCACTCGATGGGCGGCCACGGCGCGCTGATGATTGCGCTGCGTAATCCGGGGAAATTCAGCTCGGTGTCGGCATTTGCCCCTATCGTCAATCCGCTGGAAGTGCCGTGGGGGCAAAAAGCCTTCCGCGCTTATCTGGGTGATGATGAGACGACGTGGCGTCAATACGACAGCTGCTGGCTGATGCGTAACGGCGGTGCGGTGCTGCCGATGCTGATCGACCAGGGGGACAGCGATCAGTTCCTCGCCGACCAGCTGCGGCCGCAGCGGCTGGAAGAGATTGCGCTGGAGGTGAAGTATCCTTTAACGGTGCGTGAGCAGCCGGGATACGACCACAGCTACTTCTTTATCGCCAGTTTTGTTGAGGATCACCTGCGCTTCCATGCGCAGCATCTGCTGGCATAAAAAACGGGCCGACCGAAACAGAGGGTCGGCCCCTACATGATTGCGCCCAGAGGCCGACCTTTTTTTCCGGTCGGCCCATAATCACATTGCGCCCAGAGGCCGACCTTTTTTTTCCGGTCGGCCCATAATCACATTGCGCCCAGAAGCCGACCTATTTTTTCCGGTCGGCCCATAATCAAAACGCCGGTGATTCGACTAATCCATCAATTAATACCTGCGGGGTGCCCTGCGAACAGCGCTCAATGCGCCCTTTCACGCCGTACACCCGTGCCAGGCTCTGCGGCGTGATCACCTCTTCTGGCAATCCATCCGCTATCAGCTCGCCGTTCTGCAACATCAGCACATGCTCACCGTGGCGCAGCGCGATATTGATGTCGTGTACCACTACCACCGTGACGATATTGCGCAGCCGCGTTTCGCGCCGCACCAGATCCATCACGTGGAACTGGTAGTTCAGATCCAGCGCGCTAAGCGGTTCATCCAGCAGCAGCAGCTCCGGGCGGCGGATCAATGACTGCGCCAGGCCCACCAGCTGCTTCTGCCCGCCGGAAAGCTGGTCGAGATAGCTGAGCGCCAAATGAGCGATCCCCAACTGCTCCAGCAGCGCCATCACTTCCGCTTCGCTGGCAGCACTGCTCCGCCCGCCGCTGGCGCGCTGCGCCACGATAATCGACTCCAGCACGTGCAGATGCACCCCGGCGGGCAGCGACTGCGGCAGGTAGACCACGCGGCTGGCGCGGCGGGCAAACGGCAGCGCCATCAGCTCTTCACCATTGAGCCACAGCTCACCGGAGGCGCGGTTAAGCCCCGCCAGCGAGCGCAGCAGCGTCGATTTACCGCAGCCATTTGGCCCCAGCAGTACGGTGATTTTGCCGCGTGGCAACATGGGCACATTGAGGTCGCTGATAATCTGGCGCTTCGGATAACCGGCGTTAAAGCCGCTGATTTTTAACCCCTGCATCAGACACTCCCTCGGTGGCGCAGAATAATACTCAGGAAGAACGGCACGCCCACCAGCGAGGTCACAATGCCCACTGGAATGATCACACCGGGGATCAAATTCTTCGACACCACCGAGGCCATCGACAGCACCAGCGCCCCGGTCAGCGCACTGGCAGGCAGATAAAAGCGGTGATCTTCGCCAAACAGCATTCGAGCGATATGCGGTGCCACCAGGCCGATAAAGCCAATGGGCCCGACGAACGCCACCGCCAGCGCGGAGATAATGCTGATGCGCAGCAGCGTCGCGAGGCGCAGGCGGCGCACGTCGATGCCAAAGCTGACGGCGCGATCTTCGCCAAGGCGCAGCGCGGTGAGTTTCCAGCTGCTGAGCAGCGAAAACGGCACCAGCACCAGCAGCGCGATACACAGCACGCCCAGTTTATCCCACGACGCGCGCGCCAGGCTGCCCATGGTCCAGAATACCAGCCCCTGCAGAGTGTCTTCGCTGGCGATAAACTGCATCATCGACACCAGCGCGTTGAAGGTGAACACCAGCGCAATGCCGAACAGCACCACGCCGGAGGTTGCCACCTGCGTCCAGCGCGTTACCGCATCCAGCATCAGCGCGGCAAACAGCGCAAAGACAAACGCATTGGCGGAGATAAACCACTGATCGGGAATGCCCGGAATACCGATGCCCAGCACAATCGCCAGCGCGGCGCCAAACGCGGCGGCGGAGGAGACGCCAAGGGTAAACGGACTGGCCAGCGGGTTATTCAGGATGGTTTGCATCTCAGCCCCGGCGAGCCCCAGCCCCAGCCCAACCACCACCGCCATCAGCGCATAGGGCAGGCGAATATCCCAAACGATCACCCGGGTGCCGGCATCAACCGTTTCCGGCGACAGTAGCGTTTGCCACAGCGTGGAGAGCGACAGGCCTGAAGGGCCAAGGGTAAAGTCAAGCACCAGCGAGGCGACAATCGCCAGCAGCAGAATCGCCATCATCAGCAGGCGGTGGCGCAGCAGCTGATGGTAGCGCCCCATCACGCCTTCAGGAGGCTGCGCGGCAGAGGTCGCCAGCGGTTCGTGGGTTACACTCATTTGAATCCCTGTTTTTGTGTTCAGGTGCGATAAAATAGAGCAAATGATAATACGTATCAGTAATATTTGTAATCCCAGATTTCAGAATAAAAAAAGGCGCGGAGAGCCCGCGCCTGAGTTAACTTTCCGCCCGATTTATTTCTCGAATTTCGGGAATTCCATCTCGCTGTACTTTCGGGAATTCCATCTCGCTGTACTTCACGAAACGCGTTTTGCGCGTCAGCTTGAAGCCGAACCAGATAATCAGGAACAGCGGAATACCGATGTAGGTTGCCGCCACGCCGCCCCAGTCGATGGTGTCGGACAGGAATGCCTGGTAGTTCTGGCCGAGGGTAATAATCAGGCACAGCACGAAGGCGAAGATCGGCCCCAGCGGGAAGAAGCCGGAGCGGTAAGGCAGATCGGCCAGATCGTGCCCCTGCGCCACATAACCGCGGCGGAAGCGGTAGTGGCTGATAGCAATCCCGAGCCAGGCGATAAAGCCGGTCATGCCCGAGGTATTCAGCAGCCACAGGTAGACGGTCTGATTACCAAACATTGAGGTCAGGAAGCACATTCCCGCGACCACGGTGGTGGCATACAGCGCATTACGCGGCACGCCGCCTTTCGACAGCCTGGCGAAAATGCGCGGCGCTTTGCCTTCAGACGCCAGGGTGTAGAGCATACGCGTGGAGGCGTACATGCCGGAGTTACCCGCCGACAGTACTGCCGTCAGGATCACCGCATTCATCACCGCCGCAGCCGACAGCAGGCCTGCGTGCTGGAACACCAGGGTGAACGGGCTGACGCTGATGTCTTTCACATCGTTGCGCAGCAGGCTCGGGTCGGTGTACGGGATGATCAGGCTGATCACCAGAATGGCCAACACGTAGAATAGCAGGATACGCCAGAACACCTGGCGCACCGCGCGCGGAATGTTCTTCGCCGGATCTTCCGATTCCCCGGCGGCGATGCCGATAAGCTCGGTGCCCTGGAAGGAGAAGCCGACAATCATCGCCACGCCGATCATGGCGGCAAACCCACCGGAGAATGGCGCATCGCCAATCTGCCAGTTGTGCCAGCCCGCGCTCTCACCGCCGCGCAGAATGCCGACGATCATCGCCACACCGACAATAATAAAGATGATCACGGTGGCGACCTTGATCAGCGAGAACCAGTATTCCGCTTCGCCGAAGCCTTTCACCGAGATGTAGTTAAGCAGGAAGATCAGGCAGAGGAACAGCGCGCTCCAGATCCAGCCTGGGGTATCCGGGAACCACCACGTCATCACCAGCTGTGAGGCGACGAGGTCAACGGCGATGGTCACCGCCCAGTTGTACCAGTAGTTCCAGCCCAGCGCGAAGCCGAAGCCCTCTTCGACGTATTTTGCGCCGTAGGTAGAAAATGAGCCTGAGACCGGCATAAACGCCGCCAGCTCACCGAGGCTGGTCATCAGGAAGTAAACCATCAGGCCGATCAGCGCGTATGAGAGTAGCGCCCCGCCCGGGCCAGCCTGCGAAATGGTCGCGCCAGAGGCGACAAACAGACCGGTACCAATTGAACCGCCAATGGCGATCATCGTTAAATGACGAGCTTTAAGCTCACGCCTTAACCCAGGCGGTTGTGTTGTTTTTGTGTCATGATCCATGTTTTAACGCTGCGCCTTGCAAAAAATGAGGCGCGATTATAGCAACATGGGCATCCCGGTATAGCGATAACGCCACGTTATAAGTTAGCTTCATGATCGGCGGCGGATTATTAGCGCGGGTACGTCAGGTGTAAACCCTCAGCAGGGGGCGAGCGAAAAAATGGTCGCCCCCTGCGGGGGATCGTCGGCCCGGTTACTCGGTGCAGTAACTCAGGAAACGGCTCAGCGCTTTCGAAATATGCTTCTGGCGGTGGTGAATGCGGTACAGCGTGCGCTTGAGCGCGGGCAGCGGTATCGACACTTCCACCAGCGTTCCCATCTCCAGCTGCTCGGCAATCACCCGCCGCGACAGGCAGCTAATCCCCATGCCGTGGCGCACCGCATTTTTAATCGCCTCCGAATTGCCCAGCTCCAGCGCCAGCTCAAACTGCGGCAGGTGCGACAGCAGCAGATAATCGACAATCTCACGCGTGCCGGAACCGTGCTCACGCAGGATCCATGGCGCAGCCGCCAGGCTTTTCAGTGAGACCGGCTGGCTGAGGATCGCGGCACCCGGTGCGGCAAACACTACCAGCTCATCTTCCAGCCACGGCTCGGTGATCAGCTCGGCCATATGACACGGACCCTCAATTAAGCCAATATCGACGCGAAAATCCGCCACGGCGGTGATCACATCCTGACTGTTGCCGACGCTCATCTCCAGCGGCAGCGCCGGGAAATCGCGGCGATAGTTAGCGATCATCCCCGGCAGTAGATAGTTGCCAATGGTGCTACTGGCCGACACGCGCAGCGCGCCGTTATCTTCACGAAACAGCTGCTCGATCTCCAGCGCCTGCTCCAGCAATCCGACCGCGCGCGGATACAGCAGGCGGCCATGCTCGTTAATGACCAGCCGTTTACCGACGCGGTCAAACAGCTGCACGCTGAGCTGCCCCTCCAGATCGGCGAGGGCGGCGCTGACGGCCGACTGCGACAGCGCCAGCACCTGAGATGCCTGGGTGGTCGATCCGCTTTTCAGCACCTCGGTAAAAACTTCCAGCTGGCGCAGCGTGATATGCATAGTCGTTCCTTACAGTTATTGCGGCGCATCGGGCCTCGATCAGACGATGACGCGTTAACACTTATAGTGGTTAATTATAAATATATAATCAATTTCTCTTTTATACCAGCCCCCCTCATTATGTGGATATTGCATAAGGAGAAGAGATCATGGCTGAACTGAATATTACTCATCATCATCCGCGTCCAACGCGTTTTGCACCCGGAGTATTGCTGGCGCTGGTTATTGCCGCTGCGGCGATCTGGCTGGGCAACCAACCGCATATCGCCGCGCTGGGCCTGGGATCGTTAACGCTGGCGATTATCGGCGGGATCGTGGTCGGTAATAGCGTCTATCCGCGCATTGCCGTGCGCTGTGACAGCGGCGTCGTGCTGGCCAAACAGCGCCTGCTGCGCGCCGGTATCGTGCTGTATGGTTTTCGCTTAACTCTGCAACAGCTTACCGATGTCGGCATTAGCGGTGTGATTATCGATGCGCTGACGCTCAGCTCCACCTTCGTGCTTGCCTGCTGGCTGGGGCAGCGCGTGCTGGGGCTGGACCGTGATACCAGCTGGCTGATCGGCGCGGGTAGCAGCATCTGCGGCGCCGCGGCGGTACTGGCGACCGAGCCGGTGGTGAAAGCGGACCCGGCCAAAGTCGCGGTCGCCATTGCGACGGTAGTGATTTTCGGCACGCTGGCAATCTTTATCTATCCGCTGATGTGGCCGCTGGTGAGCCACTGGCTGCCGCAGGTCAGCGCCAGTGAATTCGGCGTCTATACCGGTTCCACCATGCATGAAGTGGCGCAGGTAGTGGCCGCCGGTCACGCGATTGGCCCGGATGCGGAGAACTCAGCGGTCATCGCCAAACTGCTGCGCGTGATGATGCTTGCGCCGTTCCTGGTGCTGCTGGCAGCGCAGGTGCGCCGCAGTGACAGCAGCAAAAGCAGCGGACCGATTACCTTCCCGTGGTTCGCGCTGATGTTCATTGTGGTCACGCTGTTTAACTCGCTGCATCTGCTGCCGCCGGTGGTGATTAGTTATATCAATCAGCTGGATAACATCTTACTGGCAACGGCAATGGCGGCGCTTGGCCTGACCACCCATGCTGGCTCACTGAAAAAGGCGGGCCTGAAACCCCTGCTGCTCGGACTGATGCTGTTTGTCTGGCTGATTGTCGGTGGCGGTGCGATCAATCTGGCGGTCGCGCATTTGATGGCATAATTCCTGCCGTTTTCCGGTTATGATGATGCGCCTGCACTGCGCAGAATCATTAACAGGAGAACGGCATGAAATATATCGGTGCCCACGTCAGCGCGGCTGGCGGTGTGGATCAGGCGGTACAACGCGCATATGAACTGGAAGCGACTGCTTTCGCGCTCTTTACCAAAAACCAGCGCCAGTGGCGCGCGTCTCCGCTGACTGATGAAGTGATTTCCGCCTTTCGCCTCGCCTGTGAAAAGTATCACTACACGCCCGGGCAGATCCTGCCGCACGACAGCTACCTGATTAACCTCGGCCACCCGGTGAGTGAAGCGCTGGAGAAGTCGCGCGAAGCTTTCCATGATGAAGTAACGCGCTGCATGCAGCTCGGCCTGACGCTGCTGAACTTCCATCCCGGCAGCCATCTGCATCAGATTAGCGAAGAGGATTGCCTGAAGCGTATCGCCGAGTCGATCAATATCGTGCTGGATAAAACCGAAGGGGTGACGGCGGTGATCGAAAACACCGCCGGTCAGGGCAGCAATCTTGGCTTCCGCTTTGAACATCTGGCCGCGATTATCGACGGCGTTGAGGATAAATCCCGCGTCGGCGTCTGCATTGATACCTGCCATGCATTTGCCGGGGGCTACGATCTGCGCACGGAAGATGAGTGTGTGAAAACCTTTGCCGAGTTTGAGCGTATCGTTGGCTTCCAGTATCTGCGCGGGATGCACCTCAATGATGCCAAGAGCGAGTTTAACAGCCGCGTCGACCGTCACCACAGTCTTGGCGAAGGCAACATTGGTAAAACGGTGTTTAGCTGGCTAATGAAGGATGCGCGTTTTGACGGGATCCCGATGATTCTGGAAACCGTTAACCCGGATATCTGGAAAGATGAGATTGCGTGGCTGAAGTCGGAACAGCGTTAAAAAAAGTAGGGGTCAGGCATGCCTGACCCCTTTTGATAACCTGTTACCAGGGCGAGGCATGCCCCGCCCCTACGGTGATAAGATTACACTTTCAGTGCTTCTGCTTCCGGGCGCTTCAGCACCGCGTAAGCCAGGCCAGCAATGAGCGTACCGACGATAATCGCCCCCAGGTAGCCCAGCACCGGGGTGATAGCGCCAGGGATCAGCAGTACAAACAGACCGCCGTGTGGCGCCATCAGTTTGGCACCAATCGCCATCGACATCGCACCCGTTACCGCACCACCGATGATGCAGCAAGGCAGGACGCGCATCGGGTCACGCGCCGCAAACGGAATCGCACCTTCAGAAATAAAGCACAGTCCCAGTACCAGCGCCGCTTTGCCGCCTTCCTGCTGCCCCTTGTTGAACTTCTTACGCGCAACCAGCGTCGCCAGGCCCATCGCCAGCGGTGGCACCATACCGGCGGCCATAATCGCTGCCATAGGAGCGTAGGTTTGTGAGCTTAACAGCCCAACGCCGAACGCGTAGGCCACTTTGTTCACCGGGCCGCCCATATCAGTACACATCATGCCGCCGAGAATCGCCCCCAGTACGACCGCGTTGGCGGTACCCAGGTTCGCCAGCCACGCGGTCAGACCGGACATAATGCCGGCAACCGGCGTGCCCACGACGTAGATCATCAGCAGACCGGTGATCAGGCTGGCAACCAGCGGAATGATCAGGATCGGCTTCAGCGCTTCCATACTGGTCGGCAGTTTCACCTTCGAGCTGAGGAACTTCGCGGCATAGCCGGCAATGAAACCGGCGATAATCCCACCAAGGAAGCCGGCGTTAATGCTGGTGGCGATCATCCCGCCAATCAGCCCCGGGGTCAGACCCGGACGGTCGGCAATCGAGAAGGCAATAAAACCTGCCAGCACCGGCACCATCAGGGCGAAGGCACTGCCACCCCCGATCTGCATCAGCGCCGCAGCCAGCGTACCCTGCTCTTTAAACGCGGTGATACCAAAGGCAAACGACAGCGCGATGCTCAGACCCCCTGCGACCACCATCGGCAGCATGTAAGAGACGCCGGTCAGCAGATGACGATAAGCCCCCGCTTTCTCTTTCTTATCTTCGGTAGCGGAAGAGTGGCCGCCCTGCGGCTGATATGGCTTGGCTTCCGCCACGGCCTTATCCAGTTCCTGCGCGGTTTTCTTCAGCGCAAGTCCGGTAGAGGTGCGGTACATCGGCTTGCCGGCAAACTTCGCCAGGTCCACTTCAATATCCGCCGCGACGATCACCAGGTCGGCCTCTGCCACCTCTTCCGCAGTGATTGCGTTACCCGCGCCCACTGAACCACGGGTTTCCACCTTCACCCACCAGCCGCGCTTTTTCGCTTCGGTGTCGATGGCTTCCGCCGCCATAAAGGTGTGCGCCACGCCGGTCGGGCAAGCAGTGACGGCCACGATGCGTTTTGGCCCTTTGCTGGCGGCCGCAGCCGGTGCCGGTGCCGCGCTCACCGCTGGCGCAGTGTACGGCTGGGCGTCAGTCTGCGCTTTCGCCAGCACTTGTGCAGGTTCGCGCATCAGCTGCTCGATATCCGCCAGATAGATGGCTTTACCGTTCAGCGTGCTGTCCGCTGGAATATTTTTACCTGCAACAATGACCTGGTCCGCCTCTGCCGGATTATCCGTCAGCGTCAGACCGGCTTTTGCAGCAGCCGCAGTAGTGATATTTTTTGCCAGATAGCCCGTTGCCAGTCCCAGCGAAGAATCGATTATCAGCAGCGTTTTCATTTAGCTTCTCCTGCTGTTAGTTATAGGGTTGTAGGTCGACACGCGCCATCATCGCGGCCAACTGGGTACGATCGGTAACGCCCACGTTGCTCTGGCTGACGGCCATCGCCGCCACTGCCGTTGCAAGACGCAGTGTATGCTCGCTGGATTCGCGCATCAGCAGGCCGTAGATCAGCCCGCCAACCATCGAATCACCGGCACCCACGGTGCTTACAACTTCACAGGCAGGTGGTTTTGCAATCCATTCGCCTGAAGCATTCACCCACAGCGCCCCTTCGGCACCGAGAGAGATCACCACGTGTGCGATACCCTGCTCACGCAGCGCATGTGCTGCTTCAATCACATCTTGTAATGTCGGGAGTTTACGCCCCGCCCAGATTTCCAGCTCGCGGCGGTTAGGCTTGACCAGCCACGGCGCGGCTTTCAGGCCAGCGACCAGCGCCTCACGGCTGCTGTCAAAAATAATGCACGGGCAGTGGGTACGCAGCTGCGTCATCCATTCGGTGAACGCATCCGGATCGACGCCTGCTGGCAGACTGCCGCTGACGCAGACCATGTCGAACTGACCCAGCCAGGTCAGCGAGTCGGCGGTGAAGCGCTCCCAGTCCTGAGCGGTGACTTCAAAACCTGAGAAGTTCAGGTCGGTCACGTCGCCGTCTTTTTCAGTCAGCTTCACGTTGATTCGCGTGCGCCCTTCCACCACCTGGAAGCGGTTGGCGATGCCAAGGTCGCTAAACAGGTGCTGGAAGCCGTCCTGATTCTCTTTGCCGAGGAAGCCGCCAACGGTGACGTCGATGCCGAGATCCTTCAGCACTTTGGCCACGTTGATGCCCTTGCCCGCCGCGTGCAGCCCGGTGGTTTTTACCAGGTTGACTTCTCCGCGTTCAACTTCCGGCACGTACCCGACCAGGTCATAGGCCGGGTTGAGGGTAATGGTGGCTACGCGTCTGCTCATGCTGCCCCCTCACCCAGGCCGGAAGCGATGGCGGCGCCGATGGCATCCAGCGCGGCGCGGGCATCTTCACCGCTGGCGGTGAAGCGCAGACGGTGGCCTTTTTTCACGCCCAGCGCGACCACTTTCATCAGGCTGCGGCCGTTAGCGGGCTTGCCGCTGCCGTCGAGGTTAGTCACAGTGACATCACAGTTGAACTGCTTGATCACGCTGACCAGGGCGGTGCCCGGACGGGCATGCAGGCCATGTTCATTACGAATGCTGAACTCTTCGGTCAGCACGTCTGCCTGTTCGGACACTTCGCTGGTTAACAGCGCGAGGATCCCGGCGGCATCGGCGCTCAGCAGGCGATCGGCTTTCTGCTGGATCAGCAGATCGCTTAAATAGTTGAGCACGGTTAACGGCTGGTCATCGGCGACGGATACGGTGATCAGCAGCTGTGCAGTTTCACCATTAACATCAAATGGTGCGGCAGCGCGGCTGATTGCCACGGCGCTGGCGAGGTTACCGCTGGTGCTGTCGCTCAGCCAGATGCCCTGCCCGAGGTTCAGCGGCTTACCGGCAATCACGCAGGTCAGGAATGAGGCATCTACCGCGCCCGCCTGCTGTAAACGCCCGGCGTTCAGCGCCTGCAGGGTCATCAGATCGCTGGCTGCAACGTCGGTGGCAATCAGCGAGGTATCAAATTTGAATTCGGCGGCCAGCTTCTCACCCATCAGGATGCTGCGCAGAGTTTCGGCGGAGTCGGCCGTTTTCAGCTGTTCCGTTACGCTGTCATCGCTCAGTACGTGCGTCAGCTGGCGCAGCAGTGCCAGATGCTCGTCAGACTTCGCCGCAATGCCGATCACCACATAGGCGGTCTGATCGTCACCCCAGGCGATGCCCTGCGGGAACTGGAATACCTGCACGCCGGTTTTCAGCACCAGGTCGCGGGTATCGGTGGTACCGTGCGGAATAGCGATGCCGTTACCCAGATAGGTAGAGGTCTGCTGTTCACGCGCCAGCATGCCGTTTACGTAGCCTTCGCCCACGTTACCTGCTGCGGTCAGCGCGGCAGCAACCTGACGAATGGCATCCTGTTTGTCGCCGGCCTGGGCACCAGGCTTAATGGCGTTGAGTTCTAACTGGAACATGGTTCTCCTCGCTGCTGAATTTGAATCGTTTCAGCTAATTTGAGAAAAAAAGCGCTATCACCTTGATAACAACCTGAAGCGACAACGCTGAAACGTTTCAATGAGTTTGGTCCCGTTAGCGGATCCGTTGCAAGTTTTACTGTGAACGGCGTAGCAGATTTTTGATGTCCCGCACATTTCATCAAGGTTTTTCGGAAAAAGAGCCCCTTAACTCAAATAGCTGAAGGCCTGCTGAAGCCAGACGATACAGGGCTTTATTGTGCAAAAAGTGCGTTAATTCCACACACTTGCGCAAAGGATTGCAAAAGCATTCCCGCCCGCTGGATAACGGCATAAAATCTCGCCGTTTTTCCTTATCAGGCCCGATGACCCCATGCAAATACCCGCTGCACCCGCCAGAACCTTGCCCGGCAACCGCTCGCTGGCCTTCCTCGTGGTGGCTTTTATCTCTGGCCTCGCCGGGGCGCTGCAGACCCCGACCCTCAGCCTGTTTCTCACCACCGAAGTGCAGGTGCGGCCTTTTATGGTTGGGCTGTTTTTCACCTTTAATGCGGTCATTGGCATTCTGGTCAGCCAGCTGCTGGCGCGTTACTCGGACCGTAAAGGCGACCGAAAAACGCTGATCCTTTACTGCTGCCTGCTCGGTGCGCTGGCTTCCCTGCTGTTTGCCTGGAACCGCAACTACTTCGTGCTGCTACTCACTGGCGTGCTGCTTTCCAGCTTTGGCAGCAGCGCGACCTCGCAAATGTTTGCGCTGGCGCGTGAGCACGCCGATAAAACCGGGCGCGAGAGCGTGATGTTCAGCTCGGTGATGCGCGCACAGATTTCTCTGGCGTGGATGATAGGCCCACCTTTAGCCTTTGCGCTGGCGCTAGGCTATGGTTTCCGCACCATGTATCTCACCGCCGCCATTGCCTTTGTGCTATGCGCGGTCATTGTTCGCTACCTGCTGCCGTCAATGCGCAAAACGACGCAGGTGACCGCAAAACCCATTCAGGCGCCGCGCCAGCACCGCCGCGCTACCCTGACGCTGTTTATCGCCTGCACCCTGATGTGGTCCTGCAACGGACTGTATCTGATTACCATGCCGCTATACGTAGTCAATGAACTGCATCTGCCGGAGAAGCTGGCGGGGATCATGATGGGGCTGGCGGCCGGGCTGGAGATCCCGATCATGCTGCTGGCGGGCTATTACGCTAAGCGCTTTGGCAAACGCCTGTTAATGCGCATCGCCGCCGTTGCCGGGCTGCTGTTTTACACCGGCACGCTGCTGTTTGATGGTGAGATGCAGATGCTGGTATTGCAGGGGCTGAATGCGGTGTTTATCGGTATCCTCGCGGGTATTGGCATGATCTACTTCCAGGATATGATGCCCGGCCAGGCCGGAGCGGCCACTACGCTGTTCACCAACTCAACGCGGATGGGCTGGATTATTGGCGGCGCGCTGGCGGGTGCCGTGGCGCAGTTCTGGAGCTATCATGGCGTATTGTGGTTTGCGGTGGTGATGATGGCGGCAGCAATCGCCTGCCTGTTACGCGTGCCGGAACCAAAAGTGCAGAGTTGTGAAGTGGCACAAGGGTAATTCAGGGCGCGGTTTGCGCCTCCAGATCCAGCAGAAACACCATCGCCTGCTGGCGGCTACTGCCGCACATCGTCAATTCCGGCTGCAGCCCGGCACAGACTTTGGGCCGCAGCGGGGAGCCGAATATTTTGCAGCGCGACTGGCTGTCGAGCTGCACGCAGGGTGTGTTTGCCGGTTTGCCGTTCGGCATGCCGGGAATAGGCGATGAAATTGACGGTGCTGTACAGCAGGCACCACATCCGGCACGACATTCCATCACTGACCCCCCTGTAATAAGATCGCGACAATAGCAGCTCGCCCTGCTGAATACTATTGTTTAACGATGGCCCGATCGGGTCGACCAAAAAAGAAGGTCGCCCCCTGCGATCTCCCGAGATTTTGATGATCTTCCGACCAGATATTTTCACTGCGCCATCTTGCCTGGCGGCAGCGGCGCGAGTAACGTGTCGCGATAATTTATCCTCTTCACGACGAGACCTGTTTTATGCCAAGAGCGAACGAAGTTAAAAAGGGCATGGCGATCAATTACAACGGCAAGCTGCTGTTAGTCAAAGATATTGATGTACAAAGCCCCAGCGCCCGTGGCGCGTCTACCCTTTATAAGATGCGCTTTACCGATGTGCGTACCGGCCTGAAAGTCGAGGAGCGCTTCAAAGGCGATGACCTTCTCGACACCATCCAGCTAAGCCGCCGTCAGGTCACTTTCTCCTATATTGACGGTGACGAGTACGTGTTTATGGATGACGAAGACTACACCCCTTACAACTTTAAACAGGAGCAGATTGAAGATGAGCTGCTGTTCCTGCCGGAAGGCGGCATTCCGGGTATTCAGGTGCTGACCATGGACGGCCAGATTCTGGCGCTGGAGCTGCCGCAAACGGTGGACATGGAAATCGTTGAAACCACACCTGGCATTAAAGGCGCTTCCGCCAGCGCCCGCACCAAACCGGCCAAAATGAGTACCGGCCTGGTGGTGCAGGTGCCGGAATACCTGAGCAACGGCGACAAAATCCGCATTCACATCCCGGAACGCCGTTACATGAGCCGCGCTGACTAGCCTTCGCCTGCGACCATAAAAAAAGGCGCGGTCTGATGACGGCGCCGTTGATGTTATGTTATAACAAATTGATTGTGACTACTGATACTCTACCGTGACAATCCCCACTCTTCGCTGCGCATCAATCCAGTGGATTTTGCTGCTGCCGATATTGTAGGGCAACTGCTGTGCGGTCGTGCTGTTCAGTGCCAGCGTGCTGACTTTTGTCTTGCCGTTGCGCTGACAGGAGACATTAACCTGGGTTTTATTCACATCGGAATCGCAGAGAGACTCAACGATACTGCCTTGAAAATTAATAACACCCGTACCGCTCGTTGATTGACTATTCCCTGCCATAACACTGCTCGTCCATGAGGCGAATAGCACCACGGCCGCAGCCGAAAGAATGCTTTTCATGCTCACCTCATCGTTTATTGTGTTCCTTATTAGAATAGCCAATTACAATTAGTTACATGATGAAAACAAATCACGGTAAAGAACGATAAATATCATTAAAGTTTCTTCAAGGAGTGCCGATGACCCGCGTAAATCTGATTACTGGCTTTCTCGGAAGCGGAAAAACCACCACCCTGCGCCATCTGCTGGCCAGCAAACCAGCAGGTGAAAACTGGGCGGTGCTGGTAAATGAGTTCGGCGAAATCGGTATCGATGGTGCCCTGCTGGCGGAGAGCGGTGCGGTTCTGAAGGAAATACCCGGCGGCTGCATGTGCTGCGTCAACGGCCTGCCAATGCAGGTCGGGCTAAATATGCTGCTCAAGCAGACCCGGCCCGACCGCCTGCTGATTGAACCCACCGGCCTTGGCCACCCTAAACAGATCCTGGATATGTTATCGGCGGCGGTATATCAGCCGTGGATCGATCTGCGCGCCACGCTTTGCCTGCTTGATCCGCGCCAGCTGGCGGATAATCGCGTAGTAGAAAATGAAAACTTCCGCGATCAGCTGGCCGCCGCCGATATCATTATTGCCAATAAGCAGGATCGCTGGGACGAAGTCACGCAAACGGCGCTCAGCCAGTGGCAGCAGGATTTCGGCCAGGCGAGGCCGCTGGTGCGCACCTCTCAAGGCACCATCGACGCCGCCCTGCTCGATCGGCCGCGCAGCAATCAGCAGGTATTACCCTCCCCTTTGCACCACCATCACGGCGCCCCCTCACCGCTGGCCTCGCTGCGGCTGAATGAAAATTCCCGCTGGCGCCGCGCGCTTAATCAGGGCCAGGGCTACTATGCGGCGGGCTGGATTTTCGACAGTGACACCGTATTCGACACCATCGGCCTGCTTGAATGGGCGCGACTGGCGCCCGTTTCGCGCGTAAAGGGCGTGCTGCGGATCGCCGAGGGCCAGGTGAGCATTAACCGCCAGGGCGCCGACTTCCATATCGAAACCCGCCAGTTGCCGCCGCCGGACAGTCGGATTGAACTTATTCACCAGGAACAGTCCGACTGGAATATTTTACAAAGTGCTTTGTTGAGCCTTCGTTTATAATGTCAGGCATACTCTACGCCGCGACATTTCTTAATAAATCCTTAATCACAATGACAACTAAACGCCTGCTAACAATACTGGCCCTGAACGCTGCGGGCTTTGCGCTGTTCTTCTCGTGGTATCTGCCGGAGAATCATGGCCAGTGGTTTATCCTCGACAAGACGATTTTCTACTGGTTTAACCAGCATCTGGTGACTAACCAGGCCCTGCTGTGGCTGGTAGCCATCACCAACTTCCGCGCGTTTGACGGCGTGTCGCTGCTGGCGATGGGTGCGCTGTATCTGCACTTCTGGCGCCGTGAAACCCCACAGGGGCGCCGCCGGATGTTGGCGATTGGCATCACGATGCTGATTACCGCGGTCGGTCTGAACCAGTTAGGGCATTTGATCCCGGTCTCTCACGGCAGCCCGACGAAGTTCTTCCCGGACGTCAACCACGTGACCAGGCTGACCGGCATCCCGACTAAAGACTCCTCTGCGGACAGCTTCCCGGGCGATCACGGCATGATGCTGATGATATTCGCCTGCTTTATGCTGCGTTATTTCACCCGGCGCGCGTTTGCCGTCGCTGTGGTTATCGTGCTGGTATTTGCTCTGCCGCGCGTAATGATTGGCGCCCACTGGTTTACCGATATCGCCGTGGGCTCGTTATCGATAGTGCTGGTTGGTATGAGCTGGTGGCTGATCACTCCGGCGAGTGATTATCTGGTGAACTGGCTGGATCGAAACCTGCCGGGAAAATATAAGCCGCGGAAATAATTTATCGGCAGTAGCGAAACGGCGGGGAATATTTCCTCGCCTGCTGCTGCGATAATTGAAATTAATTAGTCTGCTAACGAAGCGTGATAAATAGAATTTATTATGCCCTGGCCCGCACAAAATCCTCTGATTTTCCCATCCGTCCAGCCCGATAATTCTGATTTTAACTTGACTATGAGCGCGTTGTTGCAAAATTGCACTTAGGTGCACACGGTTGCGCTGCAAATTGACGATAATGTAATCAATTCGTTGCGTAATGATTTCACATCACAAAAACCTATAAAAAACTGCTTAAAACCCCTCGCCATGCGGCTTGTAATCGGTTAACCTCACTTTCAATTAGACGATCTGGCTAAAGTATTTCGGTAAGTTACATTTTAAAGTGTGCTAAATCACACATTTTAACGTTTTCCGAATTGTCTTAGCTCACCGGACTAATTAATCTCGTTTCGCTCCGTCACTTTTCTAACGACTTGGTCGTTAAGGACTTCAAGGGATCACAAACATAATGGTCAAGTCTCAACCTATTCTGAGATATGTTTTGCGGGCGCTCCCCGCTGTCGCGTTAGCGGCGCTGTTGTCAGCATGTAGTTCGAACAGCGGACACAATGTACAAACTGATACTCATGCAGTTAAAAGCCAGAACGGTTTTTTACTTCAAGCGTCTCAGGATGAATTCGAACAGATGGTTCAGAATGTGGATATCAAATCCCGCCTGATGGACCAGTACGCGGACTGGAAAGGTGTGCGTTACCGCTTAGGCGGTACCAGCAAGCGCGGCGTTGATTGCTCCGCCTTTGTACAGAACACGTTCCGTGAGCAGTTTGGCCTGGATCTGCCCCGCTCGACCTATGAGCAGGAAGATACCGGTAAAAGTATTCAGCGCACGAAATTGCGCCCGGGTGATTTAGTTCTGTTCCGTGCAGGCTCTACGGGTCGTCATGTCGGTATTTATATCGGTAATGATAACTTCGTTCATGCCTCCACCAGCAGCGGTGTGATGATTTCTAACCTGAATGACTCATACTGGAAAAATCGCTACCGCGATGCACGTCGCGTACTGAGCCATACGCAAAGCTAACTTCCGATCTCCTGAAGTTCGCGAAACACGAGATATGAAAACGCTGCCCAGGCAGCGTTTTTTTTTTGCCTGATTTTCAGCGCAAATAGCGGCGCTGAAAAAGGATTGGTACACATCAATAATCATAGAGACAGAACGGCCAGCGCCGTTATATTCTCATGGGCTTCACCAGAGAGCAGTATTTGACGACAACATAATAAGAACCGGCGAAAACGGGAGAAAACACCCAATGCCACTCACCACCACCGTCAGGCGGCATGTGACGCATCCGCGCAGGATAATCTGCCTGAGTGCGGCAATGGGGCTGCTCTTTTTTCTGTTATTTGTTGCTATCACGCTGATCCTGACCTGGAATCGGCGCTCCGAAGGCCATAACCGGCTTGCCGGATATACGCAGTCTTATGTCATCAACGTTTTCGATGAGCTGAAAACCACCCTGTTGCCCTTGCAGGGCGCGACGCAGGCTCCCTGTGAGCAGGTTCGCAGTGATTTAACCCAGCGCGCGGCCTTTGCGGCCAATATTCGCGCCATCCTGCTGGTGAAAGATCACAGCGCTTTTTGTTCATCCGCCACCGGCCCCATGGCGCTGGATATCGATGAAATCTCACCCGAAACCGACGCCAGCCGTGCCGTTGATATTCGCCTGATCCCCGAAACGCCAATGGTGCGCAACACACCCGCTATCGTGCTGTGGCTGAAGAATGCTTCCCAGCCCGGCAGTGGGATTTTTACCACGCTGAATATCAACCTGACCCCTTACCTGCTGCTCGCTTCGCGCCAGCAGGAGATCAGCGGTATGGCGATTGCCGCCGGGCAGAGGGCGCTGACCACCTGGAATGACAAAGTGGTCAACCGCAGTCAGCTGCCCGCCAGCCCGCTGCGTAAAATCGCCATTCCGGGCTATCCACTCACGCTCTATCTGTATGGCGAAGTGCTGCCCGGGCGCGATGTTCATATTATTTTGCTGGCCGGGCTACTGCTGGGCGTGCTGATTACCTGCGGCTGCTTCCTGCTGTTGACCCTGCGCCTGCGCCCCGGCAAGGAGATCCTGCTGGGGATTAAGCGCGGCGAGTTTCACGTTGAGTACCAGCCGGTCATTGATGCCAGCAGCGGCAAACCCTACGCGATCGAAGCACTGCTACGCTGGACGCATCCGACCGAGGGACGCATTCCACCGGACTCGTTTATCAGCTACGCCGAAGGGCAAAACCTGATCGTCCCACTGACCCGCCATCTGTTTCGCCTGGTGGCGCGCGATGCCCATCGCCTGCGTCACGCCGTGCCTAAGGGCACCAAAATGGGTGTTAATCTCTCCCCCGCTCATCTGGTTCATTCGACCTTCCGTCAGGACGTCAACGACTGGATTAGCGCGATGCCTGCAGACCACTTTGGGTATATGTTTGAGATTACCGAACGCTCCATGGTGGCTGAGGCAAATGCCGATGAGGTGTTCGACTGGATCCGCGAGCGCGGAATTAAAATTGCCATTGATGATTTCGGCACCGGTCACAGTGCCCTGATCTATCTGGAAAAGTTCCAGTTTGACTACCTGAAGGTTGACCGTGGCTTTGTGCAGAGCATCGGCATGGAGACGGTAAACTCACCGGTGCTGGACACCGTGCTGAGCCTGGCGAAAAAGCTTAATCTTAAAACCGTGGCCGAAGGGGTGGAAACCGGAGAACAGGCGCTATGGTTAATTAACCGCGGCGTGACCCATATGCAGGGTTATCTGTTTAGTCGTCCGCGCGGCGTGGCGCAGCTGATCGAATATTATCTGCAGCAGCAGGTACCGGCTAAAATTCTCAGCGTCAACCTCTAGCAGATACTGTCAAATCGGGTAAAAAGCCTTTAATATCATTGCTCCGCCCGGCTAATGGTGTCAGGCTTAAGCAGATTACTGACCCGTCACAGGTGGGAGCCGATGAAACCATGATTGCGCGTATTGTTGCCCTGACGCTATTTACCCTGACCGCCAGCGTTGCCCAGGCGGAAAAGATTAATGTGAGCTACAGCTTTGCTCAGCTGGGTACAGCGAAATACGCCAGCGGTTTCAACCACTTTGATTATGCCGACCCGGCCGCACCGAAAGGCGGCAGCATTACCCTCTCCGCCATTGGCACCTACGACAACTTTAACCGCTACGCCATGCGCGGCAACCCGGCCGTAGGAACGGAGTCGCTGTACGACACGCTGTTTACCTCCTCGGATGATGAAACCGGCAGCCTTTACCCGCTGGTGGCCGAGTTCGCGCGCTATCCGGATGATTACCGCTGGGTTGAGGTCAGTATCAATCCGCGCGCGCGTTTCCACGACGGTACGCCGATTACCGCTGAAGATGCGGCCTTCACCTTTAATATGTTTATGACCCAGGGCGTGCCCCAATATCGCGTGATCTATAAGGGCGTAACGGCAAAAGCCATTTCGCGCCTGACGGTACGTTTTGAGCTGCCAAAGTCGGACCGTGATCAGATGCTCTCCTTGCTGTCGTCGAAAGTTTTTCCGAAAAGCTTCTGGAAAGATCACAACCTCGCCGACCCGCTGCCGTCACCGCCACCGTCCAGCGGTCCGTACCGCATCACTGCCTATAAAGTGGGCCAGTCAGTCACTTATACACGGGTGAAAAACTACTGGGCTGCAAACCTGCCGGTGAATAAAGGCCGCTACAATTTCGACACCATGCGCTATGACTACTATCTGGACGATAATGTCGCCTTTGAAGCGTTTAAGGCCGGGGCATTTGATTTCCGTGCCGAAGGGTCGGCAAAAAAATGGGCGACGCAGTACAGCGGCAATAACTTTGAACGCGGCTATATCGTTAAGGAAGAGGTTCCAAATACCGTCAGCACCGATACCCAGTGGCTGGCGTTTAATATCCAGAAGCCGCAGTTTGCCGACCGCCGCGTGCGTGAAGCACTCTCCCTGCTGTTTGATTTTGAATGGATGAACAAAGCGCTGTTCTACAACGCCTACCAGCGCGTCGACAGCTATTTCCAGAACACCGAATACGCTGCGCGCAACTACCCGGATGCCAAAGAGCTGGAAATTTTAGGGCCGTTAAAAGGCCAGTATCCTTCGGACGTGATTGATAAGATCTATCAGCCGCCAAAGTCGGACGCTTCAGGCTATGACCGCAGCAAACTGATGCAGGCGCTGGATTTGCTGAAGCAGGCGGGCTGGCAGCTGAAAAATCAGCAGCTGGTGAATGTGAAAACCGGCCAGCCATTCCGCTTCGAACTGCTGCTGCGCAGCGGCGGCAACGACCAGTGGGTGCTGCCGTTCCAGCATAATCTGGCGCGTATTGGTATTACGATGAACGTGCGCCAGGTTGACAGCTCACAGTACCTGGCGCGCCTGCGCAAGCGCGATTTCGATATGCTGCCTACGCGCTACCTGGCGTTTGCCACCCCGGATGCGCAGCTGCAGATTGTCTGGGCTTCCGCCTATATCGACTCTTCATGGAACACGCCGGGCGTGACCAGCCCGCTGGTGGATAATCTGATTGCGCAGATTGTGCAGCATCAGGGCGACAAAGATGCCCTGCTGCCGCTGGGCCGCGTGCTGGACCGGGTGCTGCTGTGGAACTATTACATGATCCCGATGTGGTATGCCGCCAACGATCGCTATGCGTACTGGAACAAGTTCTCGATGCCGACCACGCGCCCGACCTATGCGCAGGGCATCGACAACTGGTGGTACGATGTCAATAAAGCCGCACAGCTGCCGGCGCAACGTCGTTAAGGAGCCAGACTGTGGGTGCTTATTTAATTCGTCGCTTATTACTGATTATTCCCACGCTGTGGGCGATTATTACTATCAACTTCTTTATTGTGCAGATTGCCCCCGGCGGCCCGGTCGATCAGGCGATTGCCAATATTCAGTTCGGCCAGACCACCGGCATGCCTGGCGCCGCCGGAGAGGGCGCGGCGCACGGGCGCAGTTCGCTCAATGCCTCACCGGGCGACAATCAGTATCGCGGCTCGCGCGGGCTGGACCCGGAGGTGATCGCGGAGATCACCAAACGCTACGGCTTTGATAAGCCGCTGCACGAGCGCTACTTCACCATGCTATGGAACTACATTCGTTTCGACTTCGGTGACAGCCTGTTCCGCAGCAGCTCGGTGATCCAGCTGATTAAAGAGAGCCTGCCGGTTTCGGTGACGTTAGGGCTGTGGAGCACGCTGATCATCTACCTGGTGTCGATCCCGCTGGGGATCAAAAAGGCGGTGCGCAACGGCAGCGCGTTTGATATCTGGAGCAGCACGCTGATCATTGTCGGCTACGCCATCCCCTCCTTCCTGTTCGGTATCATCATGATCGTGCTGTTTGCCGGCGGCAGCTACCTCGACTGGTTCCCGCTGCGTGGCCTGGTATCCCCGCAGTTCGACACGCTGCCGTGGTACGGCAAGGTCACAGATTATCTGTGGCATATCTGCCTGCCGGTGCTGGCAACCGTGATTGGTGGCTTCGCTACGCTGACCATGCTGACGAAAAACTCGTTTATGGATGAGATCCGCAAGCAGTATGTGGTGACCGCACGCGCAAAGGGGCTGGACGAGAAAAAGATCCTTTATCGCCACGTGTTCCGCAATGCCATGCTGCTGGTGATTGCCGGGTTCCCGGCCACCTTTATCAGCATGTTCTTTACCGGGTCGCTGCTGATAGAAGTGATGTTCTCGCTCAACGGCCTCGGGCTGCTGGGCTATGACGCCACCATCCAGCGCGATTACCCGGTGATGTTCGGCACGCTGTATATTTTCACCCTGATCGGCCTGCTGCTCAATATTCTCAGTGACATCACCTATACGCTGGTCGACCCACGTATTGATTTTGAGGGCCGCTAATGAGCCGTTTAAACCCGATTAATCAGGCGCGCTGGGCGCGATTCCGCCATAACCGCCGCGGCTACTGGTCGCTGTGGATTTTTGCCGTGCTGTTTGCCCTGTCGCTGGGCGCAGAGCTGCTGGCCAACGATAAGCCGCTGGTGGTGCACTATCACGACCGCACCTATTTCCCGCTGCTGGTGAACTATACCGAAAGCGACTTCGGCGGCCCGCTGGAGACCCCGGCGGATTATCAGGATCCGTGGCTGAAATCGCGGCTGGCAGCAAACGGCTGGGCAATCTGGGCGCCGGTGCGCTTTGGTGACGACACCATTAACTTTGCCACCGATGTTCCCTTCCCTTCCCCCCCCTCGGCGCAGAACTGGCTGGGCACCGATGCCAATGGCGGCGACGTGCTGGCGCGCATTCTTTACGGCGCCCGCATCTCGCTGCTGTTCGGGCTGATGCTGACGCTGGCCTCCAGCGTGATTGGCATCCTCGCCGGCGCGATTCAGGGCTATTTCGGCGGCAGGGTCGACCTGTGGGGCCAGCGCTTTATTGAAGTGTGGTCGGGCATGCCGACGCTATTCCTGATTATCCTGCTCTCCAGCGTGATCCAGCCCGGCTTCTGGTGGCTGCTGGGCATTACCGTGCTGTTTGGCTGGATGAGCCTGGTGGGGGTGGTGCGTGCCGAATTCCTGCGCACGCGTAACTTTGACTATATCCGCGCCGCGCAGGCGATGGGCGTCAGCGACTGGCGCATTATGTCGCGCCATATGCTGCCCAATGCGATGGTCGCCACGCTCACCTACCTGCCCTTTATTCTCTGCGGCTCAATCACTACGCTGACTTCGCTCGATTTCCTCGGTTTTGGTTTACCGATGGGTTCGCCGTCGCTGGGTGAGCTGCTGCTGCAGGGCAAAAACAACCTGCAGGCGCCGTGGCTTGGCCTGACCGCTTTCTTCTCGCTGGCGATCCTGCTGTCGCTGTTAATATTTATCGGCGAAGCGGTGCGCGACGCCTTTGACCCCAGCAAGGTGTATTGATATGGCACTACTCTCGATTCAGGATCTGAGCATTGCCTTTCGTCAGGGCGCGCAAGAGCGCCGCGTGGTCGAGGGGCTGTCGCTGTCGGTCGATGCCGGAGAGACGCTGGCGCTGGTCGGCGAGTCCGGCTCCGGAAAAAGCGTCACCGCCCTGTCGGTGATGCGCCTGCTGCCAACGCCACCGGTAGTGTATCCGCAGGGTGATATTCTGTTTGCCGGGCAGAGCGTGCTGCACGCCGATGAGCGCACGCTGCGCGGCCTGCGCGGTAACCGCATCGCGATGATCTTTCAGGAGCCGATGGTGTCGCTTAATCCGCTGCACAATATCGAAAAGCAGCTGTACGAGGTGCTGTCGCTGCACCGCGGCATGCGCCGTGAAGCCGCCCGGGCCGAGATGCTCAGCTGCCTTGATCGCGTGGGCATCCGCAATGCCGCGCAGCGCCTGAGTGATTTTCCGCATCAGCTTTCCGGGGGTGAACGTCAGCGCGTGATGATCGCCATGGCGCTGCTGACCCAGCCTGAATTGTTGATCGCCGATGAACCAACCACCGCGCTGGATGTGACGGTGCAGGCGCAGATCCTGGTGCTGCTGAAAGAGCTGAAGCAGGAGATGAATATGGGCCTGCTGTTTATCACGCATAATCTGAATATCGTGCGCCAGCTGGCGGACAGCGTCACGGTGATGCGCAACGGTCAGGCGGTCGAACATAATCGCACCCAGCAGCTGTTCAGCGCACCACAGCATCCCTATACGCAAAAGCTGCTGGACTCAGAGCCAGAAGGCCAGCCTGACCCGGCTGACAGTGCTGCGGAGCCGCTGCTGCAGGTAGAGAATCTGCAGGTGGCCTTCCCAATCAAACAGGGACTGATGAAGCGCACTGTGGGCTATCACCATGCGCTGAAGTCACTGAGCTTTACGCTGCGCCCGGGTGAGAGCCTTGGGCTGGTGGGGGAATCCGGCTCTGGCAAAAGCACCACCGGGCTGGCCCTGCTGCGCCTGCTGCATTCGCAGGGTGAGATCTGGTTTAAACAGCAGCCGCTGCATTTGTGGAACCGTAAAAAGATGCTGCCGGTTCGCCGTCAGATCCAAGTGGTGTTCCAGGATCCAAACTCATCGCTCAACCCGCGCCTCAACGTGCAGCAGATTATCGCCGAGGGTCTGCAGGTGCACCATCCCGAGCTGAATGAAGCCGAGCGCGAGGCGCGCGTGATAACCGCTATGGAAGAGGTTGGGCTGGATCCGGCTACGCGCCAGCGCTATCCGTCAGAGTTTTCCGGCGGTCAGCGCCAGCGTATTGCCATTGCGCGCGCCCTGATCCTGCAGCCGCAGCTGATCATCCTGGATGAACCGACCTCATCGCTCGACCGTTCGGTGCAAAAGCAGATCCTCGCACTACTGAAAAATCTTCAGCAGCAGCACCGGCTGGCCTATATCTTTATCAGCCACGATCTGCGCGTGGTGCGGTCGTTATGCCATCAGGTGGTGGTGTTGCGGCAGGGAGAGGTGGTGGAACAGGGCATGTGCGAAAGCGTGTTTAGCGCGCCAGCGCAGGAGTATACGCGCCAGCTGCTGGCGTTAGCCTGAGAACGGCTCGGCAATGCCTACGCCAAAGTTTTTCAGACGGCAGGTGGTGGCGCATTCGTCTTCGCGCTGGACGAACAGGCAAGGCTCCCCTTCCCACTCCAGCACCGAACAGCTGAGCTGAATTTCAGCCAGCGCGGCCTCAATCTTCTGCATAATTTCCCACGCAGAAGCCCCGCTGTGGCTGAGCAGGCGCAGCCCGATTAAATCGTCATCGCTGTTCAGGAGGTTGAGTGCGCGTGGTTCGACAGCCATGCCAACAGGCCCGGCGCACCAGCGATAGCTTTGCGGCAAACGATGTACTACTGAATGTTGTAACGTATTCAACAGGGTTCCCCAGAGCGAATTTTAAACAATATTTTCACAAATAATTCACAAGGTAAATCATCAATTGGCGCCAGCAAAGCAACTCATTAATAACTGGCACTATTTACCCTGCAACTGTTTACCCTTCAGCGGGATAAATCCTGCATTCGGCGGTTTTTTTGAGAGCTACCTCTCATTTATTCGTTATATTTACCGCGTTCGCCGGCCAATCACAACCAATTTTGCTGCATTCTGGTTACTTCTTGCGAAATATTTTTACAAATAATCAACATATTGAGCAGGGTTTTAGTGGGGAAGCCAGATGATATGGCTCGAGCGGAGAAAGGGTCTTCACCAGGGACGGTGCAGATCCTCGGCACGGGGCGACCGGAAAAAATGGTCGCCCCCTACGGCGGGCGCTTACACTGTAGGGGCTGACCCTCTTTTTCGGTCAGCCCGGAGTCAGCCCGGAGTCAGCCCGGGGTCAGCCCACCCTATCCGATTTACGTGGCCGTGAAGCGTAGGTAAACAGCACAATCGACACGGTCGCGCAGATAAAGATCGCGCCCACCATCGGCCATGCGCTGTTGAAGGTGATCAGCGACAGCAGTGCGCCAGCCAGCGCCCCCACGCCAAAGCGCAGCGTGCCCGCCAGCGAAGACGCAGTACCGGCCATATGTGGAAACTCTTCCAGGATCACCGCCATTGCATTGGATGACACCATCGCCACGCAGCCGATAAACATCGCCACGCCAAACACCAGCGGCAGGAAGCCGAGGTTCAGCGCGCTAACGATCACCATCCAGACGCCCATGGTGAACTGGATCAGCAGCCCAAGGCGGAACATCACCAGCGGCCCAAAACGGCGCACGCAGCGGCTGTTAAGCAGCGTCATCAGGAAGAGAAACACCACGTTAAGCGCAAAGTAATAGCCGAAATCCTGCGGCGAGATATGGTTCAGTTCGATGTAAACAAACGGACCGGCATTGAGGAACGAGAACAGCCCGGCAAACGAGAAGCCGCTCGCCAGCATGTAGCTGAATACGCGCTTATGGCGGAACAGCGACAGGAAATTACGCAGGGTGGTGCGCAGGTTAAACTTCTGGCGTTTATCGTGCGGTAATGTCTCTTTGATCTGGGTCACCACCATCACGGTGGTGATGACGGCCGCGGCCGAAATGGTCCAGAAAATCGCGTGCCAGCTCCAAATCAGCAGCAGCCAGCCGCCGACAATCGGTGCCAGCAGCGGTGCAATAGTGGTGACCAGCATCACGAAAGACATCATGCGTGAAAACTCCTCTTTCGAGTAAGTGTCACGCATCAGGGCGCTGATCACCACGCTGCCCGCCGCCGCCGACAGGCCATGCATAAAGCGCAGGACGATCAGCTGATCGATGGTCTGCGCCATGGCACAGGCCCCGGCCGCAATCGCAAAGATCAGCGTGCCAACGGCAATCACCGGTTTGCGGCCAAAGCTGTCCGCCAGCGGGCCATATACCAGCTGACCGAGCGCGAAGCCAAGAATATAGGCGTTTAGCGTCATCTGTACGCTGCCCGCAGAGACCGAGAATTCGCGGGCGATTTGCGGTAGCGCCGGAAGATACATATCAATCGACAGCGGCATTAACATCGCCAGCAGTCCGAGGATCACCACCAGACCCACAGAGGAATTCTTATCCTTAGCCACGCACCCACCCTTTAAAAAAAGTCTTAACGCGCCAAACCGACGCTGGCAATTTCTTCTTCTGTTAACGGACGGTATTCACCCGGTTCCATATCCGCATCCAGGGCAATCGCGCCGATGCGCTCACGGTGCAGGGCCACCACGTGGTTGCCGACGGCGGCGAACATACGCTTAACCTGGTGGTAGCGCCCTTCGCTAATGGTCAGGCGCACCGTCTGCGGGTCAATCACTTCCAGCGTCGCCGGTTTGGTCAGGGTCTTCTCGTTATGCAGCTGCACGCCGTCGGCAAACTGCCGGGCAGTATCGTCAGAGAGCGGCGATTCCAGCGTCACCAGATAGGTTTTCTCGCAGTGATGGCGTGGAGAGGTAATGCGGTGCGACCATTGACCATCATCGGTCATCAGCACCAGCCCGGTGGTGTCGATATCCAGACGCCCGGCGGCGTGCAGTTTGTAAGCGGTCGGTTCAGCGAGGAAATAGAGCACCGTCGGGTGATCCGGGTCATCCGTTGAGCAGACATAGCCCTGCGGCTTATTCAGCATAAAGTAGCGCGGCCCCACCTGAACGTGCAGCGGGTTGCCGTCATATTCTACTGCGCTTTCCGCGCTGAGTTTAAAGGCACCACTGCGTACCACTTCACCATCAACGGTGATTTTATTGGCGCGAAGTTCGCGTGCGGCGATGGCGCGGCTGACTTCCAGCTGCTGGGAAATAAATTTATCAAGTCGCATTAACTCTGCACTGCCTGTTATTTGGGGTGAAAACGGAAAAATAGGTCTTGAGATGTGGCGTTGGACGCTCATCCAGAATGGAAAAATAGGCTGCGTCTCGCGCATAATTACGAGTCACGGCCTATTATAGCGATAGAAACCCACAAGGCACAGAGGGGATCGTACTCGCAAAGTAATTTCGTGGCATAATATGCCTTTGTTGCTGCTTTACGAGTGTTCATGTCGTTTACCCTACGCCCCTATCAGCAGGAAGCAGTGGATGCCACCATCAGCTACTTCCGCCGCTCCAGCCAGCCCGCCGTCATTGTGCTACCGACCGGTGCCGGAAAAAGCCTGGTGATTGCCGAACTGGCACGCGTGGCGCGCGGACGCGTGCTGGTGCTGGCGCACGTTAAGGAACTGGTGGCGCAGAACCACGCCAAGTATCAGGCCTACGGGCTGGACGCCGACATTTTCGCCGCCGGGCTGCAGCGCAAAGAGAGCCGCGCCAAAGTGGTGTTTGGCAGCGTGCAGTCGGTGGCACGCAACCTTGAGCTGTTCGATGCCGATTTTTCACTATTGATTATCGACGAGTGCCACCGCATCAGCGACGCCGAAGATAGCCAGTATCAGCAGATTATCAACCAGCTGCGCCAGCATAATCCGCAGCTGCGCCTGCTCGGGCTTACGGCCACGCCTTACCGTCTGGGGAAAGGCTGGATTTACCAGTTCCACTATCACGGCATGGTGCGCGGCGATGAACGGGCGCTGTTCCGCGACTGCATCTATGAGCTGCCGCTGCGCTACATGATCAAACACGGCTTTCTGGTGCCGCCGGAGCGGCTGGATATGCCGGTGGTGCAGTATGATTTTAGCCGCCTGCAGGCGCAGGAAAACGGCCTGTTTAGCGAAGCCGATCTCAATCGCGAGTTGAAACAGCAGCAGCGCATCACGCCGCATATTATTCAGCAGATTGTCGAGTTTGCCGAACAGCGAGAGGGCGTGATGATCTTCGCCGCCACCGTTGAACACGCGCGTGAGGTGCTCGGCCTGCTGCCCGGCAGTAAGGCGCTGATCAGTGCAGGTACCCCGGCCGCCGAACGCGACGCGCTGATCGCCGCCTTTAAAGCCCGCGAGCTGCGCTACATGGTCAATGTGGCAGTGCTGACCACCGGCTTCGATGCCCCGCACGTGGATCTGATTGCCATTCTGCGCCCGACCGAGTCCGTCAGCCTGTATCAGCAGATCGTCGGGCGCGGCCTGCGCCTCAGCCCCGGTAAAACCGACTGCCTGATCCTCGACTATGCGGGCAATCCTCACGATCTGTTCACCCCGGAAGTGGGCGCACCGAAGGGTAAAAGTGATAACCAGCCGGTGCAGGTGTTCTGCCCCGGCTGCGGCTTTGCCAATACCTTCTGGGGGAAGACCACCGCTGACGGCACCATTATTGAGCATTTTGGCCGCCGCTGTCAGGGCGTGCTGGAGGATGATGACGGCCTGCGTGAGCAGTGCGATTATCGCTTCCGTTTTAAAAACTGCCCGCAGTGCAATGCCGAAAACGATATCGCCGCCCGCCGCTGCCGCGAGTGCGACACCATTCTGGTTGACCCGGATGATATGCTGAAAGCCGCGCTAAAGCTGAAGGATGCGCTGGTGCTGCGCTGTGCCGCAATGGTGCTGGAGAGCGGCAGCGACGAACACGGCGAGTGGCTGAAAGCACGCTATTACGATGAAGATGCTACCGAGGTCAGCGAGCGTTTTCGCCTGAAAACCCCGGCGCAGCGTACCGCCTTTGAGCAGCTGTTCCTGCGCCCGCATCAGCGTGCTCCCGGCGTGCCGCTCAGCTGGAAAACCGCCGCCGATGTGATCGCCCTGCAACCGTTACTGCGCCACCCGGATTTTGTGGTGGCGCGCAAACAGCGCCATTTCTGGCAAATTCGCGAGAAAGTGTTTGATTACCAGGGGCGTTTTCGCCGCGCCAACGAGCTGCGCTGAGTTATTGCATTGCCTGGGGGATGGTATTCGGCTATAATCCCGCCCGCTTTTGCCGGGTTTCACCCGGTCAAAGCTGAACAATCCAGACTGCTGCTGGGTCGCCTGTAGCAGGATTAAAAATTGAAGAGACTTAACAATGTTCACTATTAAAGCAGAAACTCGTAAAGAGCAGGGCAAGGGTGCGAGCCGCCGCCTGCGTACAGCTAACAAATTCCCGGCAATCATTTATGGCGGAAATGAAGCAGCTGTAGCTATCGAACTGGACCACGACTCCGTACTGAACCAGCAGACTAAGCCTGGTTTCTACGAAGAAGTGCTGACTCTGGTTGTAGATGGTAAAGAAACCAAAGTTAAAGTGCAGGCTGTTCAGCGTCACCCGTTCAAGCCAAAACTGCACCACATCGACTTCGTTCGCGCTTAATTGCCCGAGTGAAAATGATGTAAAAGAGACGCCGCATCTGCGGCGTTTTTTTTCGTCTGAATATTGTGGTGATTGGGGGCGGGCCGACCAGAAGGTTCGGCCCCTGAGCCCCTATCAATCACTTCTCGGTAACCCCCCCGGAGCTCAGCCTGAGCCAACAGGAGCTGCAAAAGACGCTCTCTGCGGGCCTCGGCATTCGGCATCCCTCCTGATACCTGGCACCTGTCATCCCGCGATGATATTCAGATCAATTTTTGTGGGGCTACTTCATGAAAGGTTCATCACATCACTACATTTCATGCATATGAAAAACTGTTAACAATCATTCATTAACTAAGGTTTAGCTAAAATATTTTACGCCAGTAGGTTCAATATAATCCTGTAAAGACATCCCCCAATCTCATCCTGGATGAGGATTATCAAATGAAGCTTAAAGTAGGATAAAATATTTTTCTCAGCACGGTTGAACCAGAATATATCCCTTCAGGTCTTGTAAAGTAGCTTTTGTATCGTTTTATAAGGATACCAACCAAACCTCACCCTGGAGAGGATTTATCAAATGAAGCTAAATGAAGATCAAAATATTCTTCTCAGCACGAAAGAATCAGAATATATTCGTTCAGTTCTTGAAAATATTGCTTACGACCCATCGGGTTCAGATTTGTATCTAAACGAAATCCGTAAGGTGGCTTATGCGACATTTCCTGAACGTGTAATAACAGCAATCAATCGAATTAAAAGCTTTTCATCTAGCGCTCTCGGTTACTTACAAATTGATAATCTTCCAATAGACAAGGGTGTCACTGGAAGCCCCCGCCACAGAGAAACCGGCAATGCATTCAAAAATGGCGTATTAAGCGAAAATGTGCTGGTGACGATGGGTGTACTTACTGGTGAACCATATTCTATTGCTCATGAAGGTCATGAGCTGGTAAATAATCTTACACCACATAAAGAGGCCGCAAAAGAATTTACCGGTCTTGGATCTGAAGTTGAGCTTGATTTCCATATCGAAAATGCCGCACAAGCGTATATGCCAGAAGGTGACACCTCACCTCTTGCTCTTATATTACTTGGCGTACGTGGTGAACTTCACGGGGGCCCACAGACCCGTATTTCAGACTGCCGCCGGGCGTTAGAAAAACTTTCTGAGGAAGATATAAAACATCTTTATGGCAAAAATTTTATTATTCGCGTGCCGTACCGTTGGCGTGGCGCTTCTGCTGAACCACGCGATAATACGGATTTAAGCCCAATTCTTTCAGGCCCTATCTCTGCTCCACGTGTCACCGTGGCTTTCTACCCTGATATGGTGCTTGCAGTTAATCAAAGCGCCAAACAGGCTCTTGAAAACCTTTATCAGGCGGTACGTGAAGTCTCATTTGGCATTCAGATAAACCCTGGCAGACTGATACTCATCAATAACAGTTTCACTTTGCATTCCCGTGATAGTTTTAAACCCAATTTTGATGAAAATGATCGTGCACTTCGCTGGGTCCAGAGAGTTTTCGTTGCCCGAAACCTGTGGAACTTCAGAGAGTTCACTGCTGTAGAAGATCGCGTATTTGACCCCACAAACAAAATAGCAGCGTCTGAAAAGACAAATCTTAAAACTGCATCATCAGCAGCGTAAAGCCTTTACGACACCGCTAACGCCAAAAAGGAATGTTAATGAAACCAGCCAGTCGGACATCCCTCAAGCGCTACATTCCGGGTGGCGCCGGTAATATAACGGGAACCTTACTTGCAACCAGCTTCGGTTTCATTGTCGTCCAACTGGATGTCACAATAGTGAATGTTGCACTTCCGGAAATTGGCAGCAGCTTACGGACAGGTGTATCAGGGCTTCAGTGGGTGGTTGACGCTTATACCCTTTCATTTGCTGCCCTGCTGCTTACAGCCGGATCTGCCGGAGACCGGTTTGGAAGCCGCAATGTTTTTAATGCCGGTCTTTTACTATTCTGTATGGCCTCCCTGACATGTGCGCTTGCACAGTCGGTCGACCTACTTATCGCTGCTCGCTGCCTTCAGGGGGCCGGCGCGGCGCTTATACTTCCAACCTCTTTAGCGCTACTTTCACACGCGTGCGCAGAAGATTCAGCAGCGAGAAGCCATGCAATCGGATGGTGGAGTGCTATCGGGGGAGGTGTAAGCGCCATGGGACCGGTCGCAGGGGGGCTTCTCATAACAGGTTTTGGATGGCGCGCCATCTTCCTGGTAAATCTTCCCGTATGTTTATTAAGCATGTGGGCAACCCACCGGTTTGTGGCTGAAACACAGGCAACTAAAAGTGAAAGCTTCGATACCCCCGGCCAGATTCTGGCAATTTTATTTCTGTTTTTACTCACCTACTCCGTTATTGAAGCCGGGGCAAAAGGATGGTTTTCCACGGCAATATGGACTGGTTTTATCCTGGCACTAACCACTGCATTATTGTTTCTGGCCAGGGAATCACGGGCTGAAAACCCAATGTTACCGCTCACTTTATTTCGCAGCCCTGTACTGACAATTTCAGTTATTTTAGGACTACTTTCAAACCTGAGTTTTTATGCCCTGATATTTATTCTGAGTATTTTTTTTCAAAGTGTAAAAGGATATACGCCGACTGAGGCAGGGCTGGCTTTATTACCTTTTACCGTGATTATAATTGCCAATGTAGCAAGCAGTCGGCTTGCCAGACACTTCACACCCCGCATGACAGTTATTGGCGGGGGAGTTTTATCAGTTCTCAGCTTCCTGCTTTTACACGGTCTGGAGCAGAATACGCCTTATTATTCTATCATGCTGTGCATGATGTTACTGGCGATAGGCTCTGGAATAAGCACGCCTGCTCTCACATCAGCCATTTTGAGCAATGTCCCTGCAACCCGCTCTGCAACCGCATCGGCCATCTTCAATGCGTCACGTCAGGTAGGGAGTGCGCTGGGCGTGGCGGTGTTAGGAGCCATGATGAGAGGTACAATTGATAATATGACAGAGGGTGCCAGTCTCGCCTTTGATATTTCAGCAGTACTAAGGATGGCCGGAGTCATTTTGGCCATATTGTTTCTGTAAAGAAATTATTTCGAAGAGGAAAGGCAATATGATGAGGCTTGTAATTATTGGCATCAGAAAAACAGGAACTAGCCTTGCACTGGTTAATGCAGCGCTAAGCAGGGGGATTGACGTAACGATAATAAGCAACCCCGAGGACAGAATAGACGGAGTTTTTTCTTCATGCGTCGTAATAAAGTACATGATCTCAGATGTCAGTTTCATCATCAACTGGATTAAAGAAAATTATCCTACTCCTCAATCCACTCTGAGAATCACAACATTAAACGATGTGTACGCATGTATTACAGCCCAGGTAAGCTCGGCGCTTAATCTTCCAGGGCCAGACGTCTTCTGCGTCTCCCGTGCAGTGTCAAAACATCAACAAAAGAAAATACTTGTCGCCAAAAAAATCCCTACTCCCGAATTCAGGGAATTCAACCTTTCAAATATTGAAAAAAAGGAAGCAATGCTCGGCCAACTTGAATTTCCGATAGTTATAAAACCCTCAGAAGGGACTGCCAGTAATGGTGTAAAAAGATGCACTCTTTATTCTGAAGTCTTCAGCCATCTTGATTTTCTTGCCGATCAGAAAAAATTAAGGCCCGACTTGATTCCCAGCGATATTGTTCTATTGGAAAAATATTTACCGGGAACAGAATACTGCGTTGAATATTTTGACGGGAATTATGTAGGAGCCATACGCAAATCTAAACGTTTCGGCAATGATTTTTTTGAACGCGGCTACACATCAGAACTTGATATGGATGAAAAAGCCCTACGCAATCTCATCGAAACAGGTTCTCGAGCAGTCGAAGCAGCAGGGTTGAATTGGGGTCCGGTTCACATTGACTGCATTGTTAATGATGGTCTCGCCGGCATTATTGAATTGAACCCCAGAATTGCAGGCAGTTTTATCTGTGATATTATACACGATGCTTATAGCTTCGATATGGTTGATCACCTTCTTAATAAACTTCAGGAAAAAGACGTTACTGTCCCCGTAAAATTTCTTCCCGACGCCTATGCCTGCGTTATTTTTTTTCTAGAAAGCGATCCGCTGCCCTGGAAGTTTGCTGAAAGTGGAGAATTGAAGAATGACATTATACACATCACCTATGGCCCACAGCACCTGAGGAACCGCAGTCGCAGGGCATACGTTTATATAAGAAATTTAATGCGAAATAAACAACTCGAGAATGATTAAATGAAATTAATAAGTACTGTAGCCATTGTGGATGGTGCATCAACCAGCGCTTATCTGGCGCCTGCTTTTCGTTCTTATGGCATTAAATGTGTGCACGTACTCAGCAGTGAGTCACTGCCAGATAGGCTTAAAGTGCAAATCATTCATTCAGACTATATACGTAGTGTCGTTTACCAGGGCGACATTAATGTTCTGGCTAATATGCTGAAAGATTTGCAAATCGATGTGGTTTTACCAGGCGGGGGGAGTGGCATTGAGCTTGCCTCCGAACTCGCTGATACGCTTGACGTCCCCTATAAAAACCCCGGCCATCTGGCAAAAGCCCGCCGTCATAAATATGAACAGATTGAAATTTTGCACCGTAGCGGTTTACTCACGCCAAAACAGTATCAGTCAGATCAGGTTGCTGGGATTATGAGATGGACACGTACTCATCTGACCCTGCCGGTAGTGGTGAAACCTACACGCGGAGCAGGTGTAAGCGGAGTAAAGGTATGCCACACCCTTTCTCAGGTCCGGGAGGCTTCTGAAAGCATTCTCAACTCTAAATCTTATTATAATGAAGATCAGAATGAAATTCTGGTTCAATCCTGTACAGAAGGTCAGGAATTTATTGTTGACATCGTATCTTTTAAGGGAATTCACAAAGTTGTCAGCGTATGGCAAGTTGATCGCGACCGCCGCGAGTCGCCACGGCTTGAAAAAATGATGGTGGTTGATCATACGCAACAGAGTTACTCACAGCTTATTGATTACGCTAAAAAGGTTTTGAATGTGGTGGGGCTAAATTATGGCCCATCACACATGGAAGTTATGTTAACCAGTGAAGGCCCGGTCATCGTTGAGCTGAATTCCCGCCTCCATGGAAGCCTCGACCCTTTATTGACCACAGCCGTTACGGGCGAAAACCATGTTTCCGCTACAGTAAACGCCTTTGTTAATACGTCACATTTTATCGACAGCATCAGTCAGGACCCCGTATTCAGCGGCTTCTGCGGTCATATACTGTTGGTTTCGCCAGTCTCAGATCGTGAATTCAGGGACTTTCCGTGGGACAGAATTGAAAACCTCCCGTCTTTTGTCAGTGTAAAGCGCTGGGTGAAGCCCGGTGACATACTGCAGGTCACTACAGGCTTACAGACAGCCATCGGTATGGTCGGATTGTTTTATAAGAAATTCGAACAATTGGATACGGACTGGAAAGAAATCAGGAAAATTGAAAAAGATTACTTTTCACTACCTCATATGCCTGCCGAGCCAGCATAGGTTGAGATTAAGCATCTTGGACGAACTTCCGAAAACTTCTACCTACTGGAATTTCTTCAGTAATAAGGTCGGCCCCTGAGGTATCCCCATAAAAATTGATCTGAATATTATCGCGGGATGACAGCTGTCGGTTTGAGGAGGAAGGCTGCTTTCGACATAGCCTCATCGTCGTAGTTGTAAACCCACAGCGAGCATAATGATAGCGGGAGCTGAGCTCAGCCTGAGGTAAGCCGGACGTCACGCGGCAGGGATGCCGCGTGACGAGGCCCGCAGGGAGCGTCTTTTGCCGTTCCGGCGTGCTCAGGCTGAGCTCAGACCGGTTAGCAGGCGTATAGCGAGGGGGGCATTTCAGAGGATACCTTCGCGGTCGGCCTCTAAAAAGAGTGGTAGCGTCGACCCGTTATGGCCCCCCTCTTCCCTGCGGCTACTTCCCGCTGGTGCGGCGCTGCAGCTGGTCGCGCAGGTTCGGTGGCGTGCCTTTGATGGTCAGAGTGTCCGTCACCGGGTCCCAGAAAATACGCTCGCCTAACAGCATCGCATCGAAGTTGATGGTTAAGCCGCCGCCGCTGCCGGCAAACTTGGTTAACTGACGCAGCGTGCTGCGGTCGGCGGGGAAGCTCTCTTCCAGCTCGTAGCCCTGCTCCTGGGTAAATGCCTGGAAGGTTTTCTCCCCCAGCGGCGCCAGCTCGTTAGACAACCCGGCCAGTTCAATCTCTTCACCGGACTTCAGCTGCTCGTTGCAGTAGGCCGAGACCTGCTGACGATAGTTCTGACGCTCGTTTTTATCCAGGCTCGCCTCTTCGCAGTAATCATCCACTGCCTGCAACAGGCCGCGGTTTTGCGCTTTGGTGTCCAGCCCGACGCTAGCACCGAGGAAATCCATAAAGAAATCGGAGACTTTACGCCCTACCCGCCCGCGCAGGAAGGTGAGATAGCGCGTCGATTCCGGGTTGGTTTCCCACTCGGTCAGATCGATACGCGCGACAATATCCGCGTGGTTGATATCCAGATAGTGCGTGCTGCTGATATCCAGCTCTTCATTAACGCGCATGCTGTTCTGGCTGCTGAGCACCGCAATCAGCAGGTACTCAACCGCCAGATAGCGGTAATGGCCAAACAGCACAATGCCGCCTTCCGCAAACGGATACTTGCCCAACTCATCGCGCAGGCGTGCGCTGGCCGCGCGGCTGAACGCCAGGAAGTCATTCTCACCCTTGCGGCAGTTACGCAGCGCATCGGCCAGCTCGCTCTCTTCATTGAACAGGCCGTAGGCTTTGCTCTTGGCGCTGTAAACACGATGCAGCTCTTCCATCATCGCCGTCACGGTCGCATTGGACGGCAGCAGGGAATCGCGCAGGACCAGCTCAAGCGTTTGTTCGTCACGTTTGATCATCTGGTGAAGGGCAATCTGGTCGATATCCAGACTCATGGTAAACTCTCCTTTAAGCACAGGCGCGTATTCAATCACTGTGCGCCTTTACGATCAACTGCAACAAGTTTACGCGGATGATTACGATAAAAATGCAGAAAAAAATGCGCTCTTACGGTAAGATAGCGCCTTTTAAATCTCAGTAAAATTGACCTCATGGCCCAATCATCTCGCTACAGTAACGAACGCGTGGAACGCATCCTCGCAGAAATGGTGCAGGTTCTGGAACAAAACCAGGCCCCAACCGATCTTTCCCTGATGGTTCTGGGAAATATGGTGACCAATCTACTTAATACCAGCGTGGCACCTGCGCAGCGCCAGCATATGGCTCGTTCGTTTGCCGAAGCCCTGCAGGCTTCCGTGATCAACAACGACAAAGCCCACTAAAGAGACGCCCCGATCCCGCTATGGTAACAAATCGACAGCGCTACCGAGAAAAAGTCTCCCAGATGATTAGCTGGGGGCACTGGTTCGCCCTGTTTAACATCATTTTTGCCTTTATTCTCGGCAGCCGTTACCTGTTTGTCTCCGACTGGCCAGCCTCGCTGGCCGGACGTATCTACTCTTTCAGCAGCTGGATTGGTCACTTCAGCTTTATTGTCTTTGCCGCCTATCTGCTGATTGTTTTCCCGCTCACCTTTATGGTGATGTCGCAACGCCTGCTGCGTTTCCTGTCGGCGATTATTGCCACCGCCGGGCTGACGCTGATCCTCATCGACAGCGCGGTGTTCGCCCGCTTCCACCTGCACCTGAATCCGGTGGTTTGGGAACTGGTCGTTAACCCCGACCAGAGTGAGATGGCGCGCGACTGGCAGCTGATGTTTATCAGCGTGCCGGCGATTTTCCTCGTTGAGATGCTATTCGCGACGTGGAGCTGGCAGAAATTGCGCAGCCTCAACCGGCGCAGCTTTGGTAAACCGCTGGCCGGGCTGTTTATCACCGCGTTTTTTACCAGCCATCTGATGTATATCTGGGCAGATGCTAACTTCTATCGCCCGATCACCATGCAGCGCTCTAACCTGCCGCTCTCCTATCCAATGACCGCGCGTCGCTTCCTGGAAAAACACGGGCTGCTGGATGCGCAGGAGTACCAGCGCCGTCTGGTCCAGCAGGGCAATCCAGAAGCGGTATCGGTGGCTTACCCGCTTAACGACATCACCTTCAGCGATAAAGGCACGCGCAATAATCTGCTGGTGATCACCGTTGATGGCCTGAATGAAGCCTCAATGGCGAAATCGCTGCCCAATCTGATGCGCTTCGCCGACGATAACGTGCGCTTCAGCCAGCACTTCAGCTCCGGCAGCTCAGAAGACAGCGGTCTCTTCGGCCTGTTCTACGGTATCTCACCAAGCTATATGGACGGTGTGCTGTCGTCGCGCGTGCCGTCAACGCTGATCAATGCGCTGAGCCAGCAGGGTTACCAGTTTGGCCTGTTTGCCAGCGACGGCTTTAATTCGCCGCTGTATCGTCAGGCGTTGCTGTCCGACTTCTCACTGCCGAGCGCGCAAAATCAGTCCAACGCGGATACCACCAGCCAGTGGCAGCGCTGGCTGGACAGCCATAAAAATGAGAGCAGCCCGTGGTTCTCCTATATTTCCCTGTCGACGGCAGATGACAGCAACAGTGCGGATAAAACTACGCTGCGCCGCTACAACCGCGCAGCAGGTAACGTGGATAAACAGATTCAGAACGTGCTGACCACGCTCGATCAGAAAGGTCTGCTGGCGAATACCGTGGTGGTGATCACCGCCCAGCACGGCGTAGTGCTGGATGGCGAAGCCGTAGCGGGGAATCGTGAAATGCTGCAGGTGCCGCTGGTAGTACACTGGCCAAACACGCCGGCGCAAACCGTGAATAAACTCACCGATCACCAGGACATCATGACCACCCTGATGCAGCGGCTGCTGCACGTCAGCACCCCTGCGGAGGATTACTCGCAGGGCGAGGATCTGTTTGCCGCTCAGCGACGTCATAACTGGGTTGCCAGCAGCACCAACCATCAGCTGCTGATCACCACCCCACAGGAGACGCTGGCGCTGGATAATAACGGCAGCTATGCCGCATGGGATAGTCAGGGCAATAGTCTGAAAGACCATAAGCCGCAGCTGGCACTGCTATTACAGGTGTTGACCGACGAGAAGCGCTTTATCGCCAATTAACTGCACAAATCCTGCGCAGTCAAGATGTTAGCCGCTTGCAATCGAAGTGAAGTTGAGTAATATAACGTCATCTGTCGGCGCGTAGCGCAGCCTGGTAGCGCATCGTCATGGGGTGGCGAGGGTCGAGAGTTCAAATCTCTCCGTGCCGACCAAAATACTCCAGTTGAAAAGGAGCTAATCTTACGATTAGCTCCTTTTTTGTTTCAGGGCTACTGCCCGCAGTGCTTGCCACTGCCCGGCTGTATTTTACCTGTCTGCTGACGCTGACGGCGAGCCGGCGGGGTTCCCTGGGGATGCAGACAGGACTGGCAGCGGGTCACCGGTCCGAATCGCAGCCTGGCCACTCTTAATGCATCGCTTGCGGAGAAAAAACTGCCGAGAAACTCGCGCTGCTGCACGGGAGGAAGGTGGCGACAGCCCTTAATATGGACGCCGTACAGGCCATTTTGCTGTGGTAGTTTATTAATATAATAAAAAGTAAACATCTACAGACCCTTATCGTTTTGTTGTTTTTATAACCTTATTAACATTAGCTCGAAGCGGCGAAATTGATGTTAAGACTGGCGTCTTTCATCGATTTTCAGAATTTCCTGCCCGGAAAAGGCTAAAAAGTGTAGTTAACGCGGCGAAAAAGGGGAGGAAAAAAGGCGCTTCTTTACAGTTTTTTTTCACTGTAGCTAAAGTTTTCACTGGTCGTAAAATTGTGGCGATCTTCTCAATTTTCAACCCTGCAACAAAACTGTCACAGTAATATCATAGGCTGTCGCTACACTTTCCCGGCAATCCGTAAACAGGATCAAACCCATGGCGACGATCAAAGCAAAAAACCTTAAAGATGCAGAAGAAATGCTGTACTCCGGGATTAGCAAAGTAGAACTGGCTTACGACATCGGCAGCGATGATTTCTTTCGCCTGGCCAGCCAGTGGTGTGACCGCGGCGCTAAAATCTCCAAGGGTGACGATCACTTCGTCGTCTCTCTGAAAAGCATGGCGATACCGCCAAATCACTGATGCGTTAAAGTAGCTTTTGATATCCGGCCATTAACCTGTTTAAATATTTTTTTCTTTTTTAAACAGGTTAGTGGCTATGTCTGCCCTAAGCACCCCACTGTTCAGTAACTACACCCTGCGCCCCCTCGACGACTATCCGGCTATTTTGCTACTTGATGTGCATTTCGACGCCAGCCAGTTTGCGGAATCCCTGTTCAGCACCTTGAACATCACCCCACCCGCGCATCTCATTCGCGCCGTGAAAAAGCGCCGCGCTGAATATCTGGTCAGCCGCTACTGCATTCAGCAGGCGATGCAGACGTTGGGGATTGAGGGTTTTGTGCTGCGTAACGGGGAAGATCGCGCGCCAGTCTGGCCTGAGGGAATCGGTGGGTCGCTGTCCCATACGCAGCATCGGGTATGCGCGCTGCTGACGCGGGAGCGCGGACTGCTGCTGGGGGTGGATTGCGAACGCCTGATGACGGCGGAAACCGCCGCCGAAACCCAGCATATGTTAATCAACGCGGCAGAAAAGCGCATGCTGGAGCAGTGCAGCCTGCCATTTAACCTGGCTCTGACGGTGGTGTTCTCGCTAAAGGAGAGCCTGTATAAAGCGCTCTATCCGCAGCTGTTGCAGTTTATGGATTTCAGCGCGGCGCAAGTGGTGGCCTGCAGTGACGATCTGCAACAGCTTACGCTGCGGCTGACGCACACTTTTTCAACAGAGATGGTGGCCGGGCGGGAGTTTACTGGCAGAGCGCAGGTGCAGCCCGACGAGGTGTTAACCTGGGTCGTCGGGCAGCAGTGATAAGCTTGCGTTAGCGGTTTTCATCCTGTCCACGCGGCTCCGGCGTGGTCAGCTCATAGAGATCGACACCGTACAGTTCGATCATCGGTATCATCGCCTCGACCACGCGACAGCTGTCAAAGGTTGCCATACCAGAGGGGCCTTCAAAATAACGCGTAAAGTGCTGCCAGAACCCTTTCATACTCTGTTCTCCTCTGCTCAGTGAACCCTGATTAAACCTGACGATCGCCCTGCGGCAAAATACCCATTTCTCACAGCTATTTGCGTTTTCCGGCAAAGGCCGCCATTCCCGTCTGGCGACTGTTTTAAGCCAGATTTGTTGTTTTACAGCCCCCCTTCAGCCCTTCAATAATTGCCCGCATCTGAACTGAACAAGGATGCATTATGGCTTACCGACTGAGCTTACTGGATAAAAGCCCGCTGGCCGAAGGCGAGAGCGCATCTGCCGCGCTGGCCCGCACCGTAGCCCTGGCACAGCAGGCGGAGGCGCTGGGCTATCATCGTTTCTGGCTGGCCGAGCATCACAATACTCAGGCGCTGGCCAGCCCGTCGCCGGAAGTGCTGATCGCCTGGATTCTGGCGCACACTACCCACCTGCGCGTCGGTTCCGGTGGCGTGATGCTGCAGCACTACAGCCCCTATAAAGTGGCGGAAAACTTTAACCTGCTGGCCGCGCTGGCCCCGGGCAGGGTGGATCTTGGCGTCGGTAAAGCGCCGGGCGGCCTGCCGCTGTCGACCAAAGCCCTGCAGCTTGGCGTGCATGCTGAAGAGAAAGGCGATTTTGCCAGCCAGCTCAAGCTGCTGGATAGCTGGCTGAATGCCAGACCCACGGGCAAAGAGGAGGACCAGCTGCTGGCGACGCCGCTGCCCGCCCGCCCCGCCGAACGTTTTCTGCTGGGGGCCAGCGAAGCCAGCGCCCGACTGGCGGCACAGCTGGGCTGGCAGTTTGTTTTCGCCGCGCATTTGAACGGTGACCGTCAGGAGCTGGAGCGCTCGCTGGCCGCGTATCGCGACCTGAGCGGCGGCAAATCCGCACTGCTGGCGGTACAGGTGATTGTCGCCGACTCCCCGGCCGCAGCCGAACTGCTGGCAGCGGACCTGCAGCAATACCGGGTGCATGTGGATAACGGCCAGAGCGTCACCGTGGGCAACCTTGAGCAGGCGCAGGCGTTTATTCGCCAGTCGGGTGCTACCCGGCATCGCATCGAACCGCGTGAATCGGCGGTGCTAAAGGGAACTGCATCCCAGGTTCACGCCCGGCTGGCGCAGCTGCACCAGCAGTTTGGCGTCGAGGAATTTATCATCGATACGCCGCTCAACGCCGCGGTACCGCGCCTCAACTCCCTGCGCCTGCTCGCCAGCCGCCAGCCCGCCATCGCGCAGGAGGCCGTATTATGAGCCACGATTTTGCACAACAGCTGATCGCCTGGCGCCGCGAGCTGCATCAGTTTCCCGAGCTTTCCAATCAGGAGTTCGCCACTACCGAACGCATTAAAAACTGGCTGCGGGCCGACGGCATAACCCTGCTGCCGTTTGATCTCGCGACCGGCGTGGTGGCGGAAATCGGTCAGGGCGAGCCGCTGATTGCTTTGCGCGCCGACATCGATGCCCTGCCGATAGAAGAGGGGGTAGCGGTCGAGTTCCGTTCGCGCAACGCCGGAGTGATGCATGCCTGCGGTCACGATGTGCATACTTCGGTGATGCTCGGCGCGGCGCGGCTGCTAAAAGCGCGTGAAAAAACCTTACCCGGCCGCGTGCGGCTGCTGTTCCAGCCTGCGGAAGAGCGCTTCGGCGGGGCCAAAACGCTGATCGCCGCCGGCGCGCTGCAAAACGTCGCGGCAATCTTCGGCATGCATAACGCTCCGGAGCTGCCGGTCGGCACCTTCGCCACGCGCGGCGGCCCGTTTTACGCCAACGTCGACCGCTTTGAAATTGAGGTGTACGGCAAAGGGGCACATGCCGCCCGCCCGCAGGAAGGGGTCGATGCCATTGTCACTGCCAGCCAGATCGTCACGGCTCTGCAAACGCTGGTCAGCCGCAGCTACAGCCCGCTGGAAACGGTGGTGGTCAGCGTCACGCGTATTGAGGGCGGAAATACCTGGAACGTGCTGCCGCAAAAAGTGGTGCTGGAAGGCACCGTGCGCACCTACAGCGATGCCATACGTCGTGATGTGCCGGTGCGCCTCGCGAAGCTGATTGAGGGCGTTGCCGCCGGATTTGGCGCGCGCAGCGAACTCAACTGGCACCCGGGTCCGCCCGCCGTGGTCAACACCGAGCGCTGGGCCGAGTTCAGCAAACGGGTGGCGGCACGCGCCGGGTACGAGGTGCAGCACGCCGAACTGCAGATGGGCGGCGAGGATTTTGCCTTCTATCTGCATGATACCCCCGGCACCTTTGTCAGCATCGGCAGCGCCAGCGAGTTTGGCCTGCATCATCCCGCTTTTAACCCGGACGAGGCCCTGCTCTCCCCCGCTGCGCACTATTTCAGCCAGCTGGCGCAGGATGCATTACACGAGATCGCTTAACCGGCAGGGAACTGCCGAACTCTCATCTGCACACATAATAAGAGTCACTCACTATGAAAAAAACACTGCTCCTCAGCCTGCTCAGCGCTTCGCTGTTACTCAGCATCACGGCACGCGCCGAAACCGTCACCGTGAACGGCACCGGGATCAGCGTCGAAGCCAACGCCGCACCAATCCATGCGCCGGTCAACCCGCAGGCGGTCGCGCTGCTGCCGAAGGATATGCGTCTGGCGCAGCCGGGCAAGTTTACCGTGGCGGTTGCCGCGCTTAACTCTCCGCCGTTAACGCTGTTCTCCGACGACAATAAAACCCTGCAGGGCAGCGAGGTAGACATCGCCCGCCTTGTGGCCGACAGCCTCGGGCTGGAGCTCAATGTGGTACCTACCTCGTGGGAAGACTGGCCGCTGGGCGTCAGCTCGGGAAAATATGATGCGGCCATCACCAACGTGACGGTGACCAAAGCGCGCAAAGAGAAGTTCGACTTCGCCACCTACCGCAAGGACTCGCTGGGTTTTTACGTCAAATCTGACAGCAAAATCACCTCACTGACCAAAGCGCCGGATATTGCCGGGCTGCGGATTATTGTCGGCTCCGGCACCAATCAGGAAGCGATCCTGCTGGCGTGGGATGAAGAGAACCAGAAAAACGGCCTGAAGGCCTTCACGCCGATCTACGTCAAGGATGATGCCGCGCAGACGCTGGCAATCCAGTCCGGCCGCGCCGACGCTTACTTCGGCCCGAACGTGATTGGCGCATGGAAAGCGGCGCTGACCGGCAAAACCAAACTGGTCGGCAGCGTAGACGGCGGCTGGCCAAAAGCGGCGCACATCGCGGTGACGCTGAAGAAAGGCAGCGGTCTGGTGACGGCGGTGAATGCCGCGCTGAACGGCGTGATCAAAGGCGGCGAGTACGACAAAGTGCTGAACCGCTGGGGCGAAGGCATTGAGCGCCTTGACCACTCAGAAATTAACCCGGCCGGTCTGGGCGATTAACGGAGGTCCGCATGAGCCATGAACAATTTCGCCAGCTGTCGCCGGAAGCCCCGGAGCTGGAACCGATTATCGACGGGCTTTTCGGTGAATACAGCGCGCGCTACGGCGACTTTTTTGCGCGCGATGCCGAGGTTGAACTGACCGAATGGTATCTGCCACCGCGCGGCATGTTTGTGGTGCTGGAGCGCGACGGCGAGATTATTGCCATGGGCGCCTATAAGCCACTGGATGCGGAAACCGCCGAGCTGAAGCGTATCTGGACGCGCGGCGATCTGCGTCGCCAGGGGCTGGCGCTGAAAATCCTGCAGGAGCTGGAGCGGCTGGCACTGCAGGCTGGATATCGTCAGGTGTATCTCACCACCGGTTTCCGCCAGCCGGAGGCGGTGCGCCTCTATCTGTCGCACGGCTATCAGCCGCAGTTTGACACCACGCGCGACCCGGAAGAGTACAGCCGCGCCCCTTACGATGGCCGCCTGCGCTTTACCAAAGCGCTGCATCAGCATGCCACAACAGGAGCCACCCATGAAATCGACTGAAACCCTGCGCGTGGTGCCCGCCCGCTATCCGCTGCGGCTGGTGGGTGCGGCGATTGCGCTGTTTATTCTGGCGGTGGTGATCCAGTCGGTGGCGTTTAATCCACGCTGGGAGTGGTCGGTGTTTGCCCACTGGTTCTTCCACCCGGCCATCCTCAGCGGGCTGGGGCAGACGCTGCTGCTGACGCTGATTGCCAGCGTACTGAGCATCGTGCTCGGCGTCGGGCTGGCGCTGGCGCGCCTCTCCCCTTCCTGGCTGCTCTCCGGGTTGGCGTTCAGCTATATCTGGCTGTTCCGCTCGCTGCCGCTGATTGTGGTGCTGATTATTCTCTATAACTTCTCTTACCTGTACGACACGCTGTCGATTGGCATTCCGTTTACCGCGCTAACGCTGGCTGAGTACCACACTATCGACGTGCTCGGCCAGTTCAGCACTGCGGTGATTGGCCTGACGCTGGTGCAGGCGGCCTACAGCGCGGAGATTATTCGCGGCGGCATTCTCGGGGTCGATCAGGGGCAGTTTGAAGCCGCTGCGGCGCTCGGCCTGCCCGCCTCACGCCGCACCTATCGCATTATCCTGCCGCAGGCGCTGCGGGCGATTATTCCGACCGGCTTCAACGAGATTATCAGCCTCGCCAAAGGCACCGCGATGGTCTACGTGCTGGCGATGCCGGAACTGTTCTACACCATTCAGATGGTCTACAACCGCACGCAGCAGGTGATCCCACTGCTGATGGTGGCGGCGGTCTGGTATCTGATTATCACCACCGTTCTGTCCGCCGTTCAGCACTATGTTGAGCGCTGGCTGGCACGCGGCGCCACGCGTGAATCCGGGTCGCGCACCGCAACCACTGCGCCGGGCGCCGCCGCCATCACCCCAATCAGGAGCTAACCATGTCTGAAGCGATTGCACTGGAAAACGTCCCGACCCTTGGCCATATCTCCATCGCCGGGGTGAGTAAAAGTTACGGCAAATTTAAAGCGCTGGACGATGTTTCACTGGAGCTGATGCCGGGTTCCGTGACGGTGATCATCGGCCCGTCCGGCTCCGGCAAGTCCACCCTGCTGCGCGCGATTAATCATCTGGAGCGCGTGGACCAGGGCTTTATCCGCATTGACGGCGACTATATTGGCTATCAGCGGCGCGGCAACCGGCTGTACGAGCTGAAGGAGAAAGCGATCCTGCGTCAGCGCACCGGCGTCGGCTATGTGTTCCAGAATTTCAATCTGTTCCCGCACATGACGGTACTGGAAAATATTATTGAAGCGCCGCTGGCGCATAAGCAGCTCAGCCGCGAGGCAGCGGAACGGCGGGCGCTGGAACTGCTGGAAGCGGTCGGGCTACGCCATAAGGCCGATGCCTGGCCGCGCCACCTTTCCGGCGGCCAGCAGCAGCGCGTGGCCATTGCCCGGGCGCTGGCGCTTAACCCGAAGGTGATCCTGTTCGATGAACCCACCTCAGCGCTGGACCCGGAGCTGGTGGGCGAAGTGCTGGACACCATTAAAAAGCTGGCGCGCTCCGGCACCACGCTGGTGGTGGTGACCCACGAGATTGGTTTTGCCCGCGAGGTGGCGGACCAGGTGGTGTTTATGGTGGAAGGAAAGATTGTCGAACAGGGCAGTGCACGGCAGGTGCTGAACCAGCCGCAGCACCCACGCACCCGGCGTTTTCTGGCGAAAGTATTGTAGGACCTGCGGCACGGGGCGAACACGTTGCTTTGTAGGGGTTGACCTTCTTTTTCGGTCAACCCGTTGCGGTACCAGTGCGTTTCACCGCGTCGAGGGCGACCGGAAAAAATGGTCTTCATTGCGGCCGATGCAAACCTGCGGCACGGGGCGACCGAAAAAAATGGTCGCCCCCTACGGGGGGGAACCCGCTGCGGTATCGGTATCGGTGCGTTTCACCGCATCGAGCGTGGCGGCATCGCGCTCAATGCCGGTCAGCTCGCTCAGCACGCCGTCACGCATCTCCAGCAGGCGGTCGGCATGCAGGAAGTAGTGGTCATCATGGCTGATGGCAAACACCGTTTTCCCCATCTCCTTTAACCACGGCAGCAGCTCGCGATAGAAGATGCGGCGGAAGTGCGGGTCCTGATCCGCCGCCCATTCGTCCAGCAGCAGAATGTCGCGCTGTTCGGCGGTTGCCAGCAGCAGCGCCAGGCGCTTAGTCTGCCCCTTCGACAGCTTGAGGTTCAGCACCCGGTTGCCTTCCAGCTTGATCTTGTCCTGCATCTTCAGGCGTTCCAGCCAGCGCTGCACCAGCGCCGGATCGATCGCCTTACCCTGGTCATCAATCAGGCGATCAAACAGATGCACGTCGGTAAACACCGCCGAGAACATGCGGCGGTAGCTGTCCATCGCCGCGCTATCAATCACCTTGCCATCCAGCAGGATCTCACCGGAAACCGGCTGATACAGCCCGGTCAGCAGCATCGCCAGCGTTGACTTACCGCTGCCGTTGCCGCCAATCAGGAACACCAGCTCGCCGCGCTTCAGCGTCATGTTCACCGGGCCAACGGCAAAACCGTGGTCGCCGTAGTGGAACATCAGATTGCGCAGCTCCAGCGTCTGCCAGCTTTTTGCCGCCGGCAGCTGCGGGAACTCCGCCTGATACGGCGCCAGATTAAACCTGTTCAGCTTGTCAAATGCCACCTGCGCGGTGAGTAACGTCGGCAGCGCGCCGACTGCTGACAGCATGGGCGTGCGCAGGAACAGCAGCGTCAGAGAGTAGGTTGCCGCCACGGCGGTATCGGCCCAGCCCAGGCTGTTGGCGAGGTAAAACGCCAGCCCGATGGCGCCGAGCATCATAATATTCGACCAGTTCACCGCGCTGAGGTGATAGGTATCGGCACGCACGATGTGATGACGGTAGGTTTTGGCATCCACGCTGTAGACCTCGTCGAAGATCTGCTGCGCGCGCTGGCGGTTGAGCGCCAGCTCTTTACGCCCTTCAATAATGGTCTGGAAGTCAGCGTACAGGTTATCTTCGGTATCACGCAGGATTGCCATATGGCGGTAAACCCGCGCCACCAGCAGCCAGCCGCCGATGATGGTGATCGCCACCCAGACGGCGGTCACCACCAGCATTTTCGGCGACAGCCAGGCCAGGTAGGCCGCAGAGCCGACGGTCAGGATAATCCCCTGGATTAACTCCGGCAGGCGCACAAAGGCGATAGTAATATTGCGCACGTCGCTGGTCAGCCCGGCCAGCAGCTGTGCGCTGCCGATCTGCTCAATGCGCTCTACGCGGGTGTCGAGGATGCGCTTGATAAACTCGCCGCGCAGGCGGTAGACAAAGTGGTGGCCGAGCAGCGTCAGCGCCAGCTGCGAGCCAAGCGTTACCGCCATCAGCAGCAGCAGCAGGCCGAGAAACTGTGGCAGCACCATCAGCGAGGAATTTAAGGTGACGATCAGCTCGCGGTTAATAAACGCGATCAGCCCGATCCCCAGCGCGGCGCTGAGCAGGCTGAGCACAATCACCAGAATAAACGGCCAGCGGTACTGCTTGTAAACGACGTGAAGCAACTCCATGAAAACATCCCGGCAGGTAAAAAAGCAGCTTGCAGTTTAATGAGAAGCAAGACGATATCAATAACAATTCTCATTCGGGAGAGTGCCGCGGGGGAAATTAGCGGGCGCGGCGGAAGGTGAGATTAAAGCGGAACGCCCCGGCCAGCGGATGAATGCCCGGCTTAAGCGGCAAAATGCCGTGATAGCGCAGGCGCGACGGACCGCCCCACACCACCACATCGCCATGCTCCAGCAGCACGCGCTGGCAGCCATCACCGCGTTCGAAGCCGCCGAACAGAAATATCGCCGGTAACCCCAGCGAGACAGAAACAATCGGCTGGCGCAGGTCGCGCTCGTCTTTATCCTGATGCAGCGTCAGTTTCGCCCCCGGCTGGTAGCGGTTGAGCAGGCAGGCATCGGGATTGAAGCCGTTAAACCCCGCCTCGCGCGCGCAGGTTACCGCCAGCTGGCGAAACAGCGGCGGCATCGCGGGCCAGCGCTGCCCACTCAGGTTATCCTGCTCGCTGTACTGATAGCCGCGTGAATCGGTGGTCCAGCCGGAATCACCGCAGTTGGTCATCGCCACCGACATGCGGTGGCCGCCGGGCGTGATGCGGTGACGAAACGGGTTCTCTGCCGCGACCTGCTCCACCAGCGTCATCAGTTCTTCTGAACGTGCGCGGGCGCGACGGCGCAGGATCACCGCCCCTTCTGCCAGCGGCTCCTGCCATGGGCTATCTTCGGCAAACAGATCGAGCATCGGCTCTCCTTAATCAGTGCGTGGAGGACGGGGTAAGAAAGGCAGCAAACTGCGGCGACATCCAGCTCTCAAAGCGATCCCCCTGCTTGTAGATCAGATACACCGCCAGTTTATCACGCAGCGCCAGCGCTTTCGCGCGCTCGGTACCCAGCACCATCAGCCCGGTATCCCAGCCATCGGCCTCCAACGCGGTTGTGGCGATCACCGTGGCAGAAACCAGCTTGTGCTGAATCGGCTGCCCGGTTGCCGGGTCAATGACGTGCGAGATGCGCTTACCGTCCAGTTCATAATAGTTGCGATAGCTGCCGGAGGTGCTGATGCCGTGGCCCTGTAAATCGACAATTGCCTGCACCGCATTCTCTTTATCGGTCGGTTTCTGGATCGCCACCTGCCAGGCATTGCCCTGCGCGTTTTTCCCGCGCGTCAGCACTGCCCCGCCGACCGATACCAGATAGTTGTTAATCCCTTCCCGCTCCATCAGGCGCGCCAGGTGATCGGTGGCGAAGCCTTCGCCGACGGTAGAGAGATCAACATACAGCCCGGGCAGATCTTTTTGCAGCCAGGCCTGCCCGGCGCGGTTGATCACCTGCAAGTGCTGCAGGCCAGTCAGCGCGCGTGCGGCGGCGATCTGCTGCGCGTCCGGCGTTTTCACCGGCTGCTTATCCGGCCCGAAGCCCCACAAATTCACCAGCGGCCCGACGGTGATATCCATCGCGCCCTGCGTCTGCTGGCCAATGCGCAGCGACAGCGTGACGATATCCGCCATATTGTTGCTCACCGGCTGCGGGTCAGTACCGCGATACTGATTAAACCGTGACAGCACCGAGTCATTTTTCCAGGTCGACAGCTCATGGTCGTCGTTGTCCAGCTGCTGCTGCACCGCTGTTTGCAGCGCCGCGCGCCGATCCGCTGCCACTCCGGCCAGGCTAACTCTCCAGAATGTTCCCATAGTGCGCCCTTCGAGTACCATACCATCAGGACCTTTCGATGGCTGAGGCGCGTCACAGGCTGCCAGCAAGCAAACCACCATAAAACTTAAAAAACACCGCCAATTACTCTTCATATTTGCCTGTAATCTTAATTAAAAACTGGTCCGATCCGGGTTATCGCGCAGGAAAAACTCAGATTCGAGACCTTGATCTTGCGGCGTGCTCTCACCAGGATAGTGGCTGAACAGGGCCGATCCCCGCCCCCTTTTTTCACCCTTAACAGGAGAGCCATAATGATCTATTTCGCGCTTCTCATGATTTCCACCGCACTGATTATCTTTGCGGGCTATAAGCATTACAAGCAGACACACACCCGCCAGCTGCATCGCCCGCGCTATCGCTGATGCTAACCCGGCTCCCCTGTTGGCCAGGGGAGTTGCCCTTGCGGCACTCTCTTCGTGCGCGCTGCACCGTATTAGCGCAGCTATTCTGCCCTGCCGCACCTTAATCCCGCCTCAATCGCCCCCGCTTAGCTGGCACGTTTTCTGCAAGCATGGCTGGAGACAGAAAATGTTTTCTGCTGACCGCGAGGGATACTACGATGCGCAACAAAAATTCGGTTAAAGAGAACCAGGCACGTCGTCGCCTGCTGCGTTTTTCGCTGTTTACGCTCGGTGGGATGGGGCTGGAAGGCAGTTACCTGCCAACGAAAGATCTGAGTAGTGAGAAGAAAGCGGGCGTGATTGCCGCGTAGACAGGTTGATATTGAACAGGGGCGACCGGAAAAAAAGGTCGCCCCGATGGGCCGTTCGGAAAAGACGATCGGCCCCTACAGTCGGGCCGACCCTTTTGATCAGAACTGGTAAACCAGGCCCACTGCCACCACGTCGTCGGTGTTGATACCGGCGGCTTCGGTGAAGTCGTTGCTGTCCATCAGGTTGATCTGGTAATCAACATAGGTAGACATATTTTTGTTGAAGTAGTAGGTGGCGCCCACGTCGATGTACTGCTTCAGGTTCTGGGTGCCCCAGTTCTGAATGTCGGTACCGCGTGAGGTCACGTATGCCAGAGATGGGCGCAGGCCGAAGTCGAACTGGTACTGAGCAACCAGCTCCCAGTTTTCTGCTTTATCCGCAAAGCCGTAGGCGGCTGGGTTGTCGGTGCTGCCGAAACGGGTGGCATTGTACGATTTGGTGTACATCGCGGCCAGGTAGATATTGTTGGCATCATATTTCAGACCACCGGTGTAAGCCTCAGCTTTGTCACCGTTACCCAGCAGCGCTGCGCTGTTCTGAGTGTTGGTACGGTCGGAGGAGAACATGGCCGCACCGGCGCTGAAGCCCTGACCGAAGTCGTAGGTGGCAGACAGACCGTAGCCATCACCGTTCTGCGCGGTGGCGCTGCGGTTGCCGGCGACTTCTGCATCGCTGTCGTTTTTACCCTGGTACTGCACGGCGACGTTCAGGCCGTCAACCAGACCAAAGAAGTTGTTGTTACGGTAGGTCGCCATCCCGTTACCGCGCTGGAACATAAAGTTGTCCGCGCCGTAGGTATCGCCACCGAACTCTGGCAGCACGTCGGTCCATGCGCCGATGTCATAGGCTACGCCATAGTTACGACCATAATCGAAAGAGCCAGCATCACCAAATTTCACACCAGCAAAGCCAACACGCGTGTAGCTGTTTGCCGTACCCTGAGATTCTGCGGTGTTCAGCGCAGCCTGGTACTCCCACTGGCCGTAACCGGTCAGCTGGTCTGAAATCTGAGTTTCGCCCTTGAAGCCAAAGCGCAGGTAAGACTGGTCGCCATCGGTGCCGGAGTCGTCAGAGAAATAGTGCAGGCCGTCAACTTTACCGAAAAGGTCCAGTTTGTTGCCGTCTTTGTTATAAATTTCTGCTGCACCAGCCGATGCTGTAACCAGCAATGCCGGGACCATCAGGGAAAGAACGCGAAGTTTCATTTTATTACCCTCTCGATTATAAGTCTTATTTGCCACTGCGTGCTGAATATGGATTTGAGCACGAAGTGTCATGTTAAGCCGAGGTGAGTAATAATCTATCAGGAAAATGATACTGAATTTCCGAAAGTGTTTCATTTAAGGTAAAAATATTACAAAATGTAATTTAAGCGGAACTTTTATACAGCACAAATAGATAAAAATTATGGCATCTAAAGACAAGAAAATAAGATAAGTCCATAATTACATCAACTTAACTGGAAACCTATCCTTGCGCACTGAATGATAAAAATTTTCACCCATGTGGATGTATTATTACCCCGCTATCATCATTTTATTTCAGTATTACCTTCATTCACCCCGAATGAGTTGCCACATTTAGTATTCCCGCCGGGCTTAGTTCCCGGCATTTTTTTGCCTTTTTTTCACCCAGCGTCAAAAAATGTCAATAACGGTAAAGTTAACCACGGCAACAAAATAAGTCCCCACTTTGCCGGGAATTTACGCCAGATAACTGAAATATCCGGCGTGCTCCTCTCTAAATTGCCAATCAATTAAGCGCCGAAAATAACTGCCCCTCTCAGTAAGCCTGGCCGTAATATCTAACGCTCTCGCAGCGACTCTTTGACTTTATTCAGCGGCTTAATCAGGTAATCCATGACGGATTTCTGGCCCGTTTTAATTTCAACATTGGCGACCATGCCCGGCACGATAGGGAATTTGCGCCCTGCTTTATTGGTCAACTCGGCTTTGTCGGTGCGTACATAGACGCGGTAGTAGTACTGATCGCGTTTGACCTCATCCTGTAAGGTATCCGGCGACACGGTTTCCACCTCGCCGTGCAGGTCGCCATAGATCGAAGAGTCATAGGCGGTCACCTTCACCGTGGCGGGTAGCCCGGGGCGGATATAGGCGATATCACGCGGGTTAATGCGCGTTTCAATCAGCAGCTGATCCTCTAACGGCACAATCTCCATTAGCTTGCCGCCAGGCTGCAGTACGCCGCCTACGGTGGTGACCTGGATATCCTTCACGATACCGCGCACCGGCGAATAGATTGTGGCGCGGGTGAGCTGATCCTCTTTACCGGTCATCACCTGCAGCTGAGCGTCGAGGTCGGCGTTATTTTTTACCTGCTCTTCACGGGCGCGTACCGCGTAGTCATTGCGTGCTTCGTCAATTTTTCCCTGCAGCTCAGTGACCTGACGCCGCAGGCGGATCACCTCTACCTGACCGGCTGCACCTTTAGCCACCAGCGGTTCAGTCATGCGCAGCTCGTCCTGCACCAGCTTTTTCGACTGTTGCAGGTTGCTAACGGTTTCCGTCAGGTTCTGGCGCCGTGACTGATAGAGCTGGGTCTCACGCGCCACCAGGTCCGGCTCTTTCAGGGTGGCTGCACTGAACTGCAGCGGTGCGCCGGTCAGCTCCGCGCGCAGGCGCTCTGCCGAGGCGCGCAGGGTGGTCGCTTTGGAGGCCGCCTCGCCAAAGTTCGACTGGAAGCGGGTCGGGTCGAGCTTTGCCAGCACCTGCCCCTTCTCCACGATGTTGCCCTCGTGCACGTTTAGCTCATCGACGATGCCGCCGTCGAGGCTTTCGATCACCTGCGCACGGCTGAGCGGGGTGACCTTGCCGGTACCGACGGTGACTTCGTCAAGAATGGCGAAGTGCGCCCAGACAATAAAGAGCACCAGCGCAGCGGTACAGATCCAGATAATGGCGGAGGTGCGCCGTTCATTTTTTTTCAGGCTGCGGTCGATCAATACCAGGCTCATGCGGCATCTCCCCGGGCGGGCGTGGCGGCCGGCGGGGTGCTGGCAGCAGTGGCACGCTTAAGAATCTCATCTTTCGGGCCGTCGGCGATGACCCGCCCGTTGTCCATCACGATAATGCGATCGACCATTTTCAGCAGCGCCGGGCGGTGGGTGACCAGCACCAGCGTGCGTCCGCTCAGCCAGCCCTGCATCTGCTTAATCACATGCTCTTCCAGCTGTTCATCCATTGAAGCGGTCGGCTCATCCATCAGTACCACCTGCGGCTGGCGCAGGATCATACGGCTCAGCATCACCATCTGCCGCTGCCCGCCGGACAGCCCGCGCCCGCCCTCATTAATAATGCGGTCGAGGCTGGCGGCATCCTGCTGGATCAGGCTCAGCGCCCCGCTGACGCGAAGCGCCTGCAGCATATCCTGCTCGCTGGCGTGGGGATTCCCCAGCATCAGGTTCTGGCGCAGCGTGCCGAAGAACAGGCGTGAATCCTGCGACAGCCAGCCGAGCTGACGGCGCAGATCCACCGGGTCAATACGGCGCAGATCAACGCCATCGACCATCACTTTGCCCTGGCTGGCCAGTGCCTGGCCGGCCAGCAGCTTGAGCAGCGTCGATTTTCCGGCACCGACGCGGCCAAGAATGGCGATGCGCTCCCCCGGTTTAATCTGCAGCTGATTGATGGTCAGCACGTTTTTCGGGTTCTCTTCCTCATAGCTGTACTGCACGCCGCGCAGATCGTAGTGCCCGGTCAGCGTTGGGCAGTGCGCCATTTCGCCCTCCTCCGGCTGGTCGAGCGGCTTTTTCAGCAGTTCGTCCAGGCCGTTCATCGCGCTTTTTGCATGCTGCCAGCGCGAGAACACCATCGTCAGCTGCATCAGCGGCGCAATGGTGCGTGAGGAGAGCATGCTGCTGGCGACCAGGGTACCGGTAGTAATTGCGCCGTCGAGCACCAGATAGACGCCGAATACCAGCATGCTGGCATAGGTCAGCTGCTGCACGCTGGAGGCCCAGCCGGTGAGCCGGGCGCCCCACAGTCGCTGCTGCATGCCGATGGCGGCGCTCACTTCATGCGTCTGCTCCCACTGGCGCTGGAAGTACGGCTCCGCCTGCAGCGATTTAATATCCTCAATCCCTTCAATAGTCTCCACAAGGATCGCATTGCGCAGCGCCCCTTCGCGCAGCCCCTCTTTTGCCAGTTTCGCCATCGGGATCTGGATCAGCAGGCCAGGAATGACGATCAGCGGGATCGCCAGCAGCGGCACAATCACCAGCGGGCCGCCGATAAACGCCATGATAAACAGGAACAGGATGACAAACGGCATATCCGCTGCCGCCCCGACGGTGGTGGAGGTCAACAGCTCGCGCACCTGGTCTATCTCACGCAGCTGGGAGATAAACGAACCGGTGGATTTGGGCCTGGCCTCGTTGCGGATGTTCATCGCCCTGGCAAAAAGCATGGAGGAGACTTTCAGGTCGATGCGCTTCCCCATCAGATCGGAAACCTGGGTACGCATCAGGCGGATGAGATATTCAATCACCGCCGCGATCAGTACGCCGCCGAACAGCACCCACAGCGTCGATTCGGACTGTGCGGGGATCACCCGGTCATAGATCTGCATCGAGAACAGGATCCCGGCCAGCGCCAGCACGTTGCCAACAATCGAGGCCAGTGAGATCTCACCAATTCGGCGCCCCATTCCTTTGAAGTTGTGCCAGAACCAGTGCTCTTTATACGGCTGAACAAATTCATCGATGCGCGCATCGCGCCCGCGCGCCGCCACGCCAACGATGCCGACCTCCTGCTGGCTCTGGGCCAGCAGCAGCGCCAGCTCGCTTTCGCGTACCACGTCGCCGCCGTCGCTCAGCCAGTAGCGGGCATTACCTTCGCCGTCGATGGCTTCCAGCACCACCACGCTGCCGTTCTCCATGATCAGCACCACCGGCGTGACCTCCTGACGCCAGCGGATCTTATCGCGCGGGGTCATGGTGAGATGCAGACCGAGCAGCCCGGCCAGGCGCTCCAGCTGCTGAGGCGGGCTGAGGTGTTCGAACCAGCGCATCTGCTGACGCAGGGTTTTTCCATCGGCCGGCTTACCGAAGCGCGCCGCCACGCGCAGCATGGCATCGATCCAGTTTTCGGTGGTTGCGGTTTGTTTCGTCATAGAACTGCCTTATCTGGTTGTCATGCACACGGCCGCTTTACAGCGACGGCAGCGTTTGCCCACTGTTTGCTTCACGATCGATGCCTAAAATATCCAGCAGATTGTCGACTGCGGCAGCGTAGCGGACCGTGGCATCCCAGCCGTCGTACAGCGCCGTCAGGCGGCCGCTGTCGGCCTGAAAGACATCCTGCTCCACGCTGAGCAGGTCATTCAGGCTGCGTTTGTTCAGTTTGTACTCATCGGCGTAGACCGAACGCGTATGATCCGCGCTGTCCAGCTGCATCTCACCCGCCTGCTGGCGCTGCTGCGCGCCGATCATGTCGGCGTAGGCAGTGGAGGCATTCTGGTTGATTTGCAGCTTTGACTGCTGGATGGCGGCTTCGGCGGCTTCGCGGTCGCCCTCGGCGGCGCGGGTTTTGGCATTAACCAGCCCGCCCTGATAGAGCGGCGCTTCGACCTGCAGTTGCAGCTCGTCGTCCCAGTAAGAGCGGCTCTGGTTTTCATAGCGGGTGCGCCCCGCCTGCACTTTGATGGTCGGCCAGTGGTTGGAGGAGGCCTGGCGCACGCGCTCCATCGCAGCTTCCTGCTTGGCCTGCGCGCTGCGCACCGCAGCGCTTTTCTCATAGGCAATCTTATCCAGCGTTACCTGCTGGTTGAGCAGTGCCTGCGGCAGTTCCGGCAGATTGTCGGACATCACTCCGGTCAGCACCGTCAGCTGCGCGCGCGCCGAGCGCTCCTGCGCACGGTACTGCTCCATGCTGGCGTTCATCCCGGCGATGCGCGTTGACGCCTGCAATACGTCGGACTGCGAGCTAAGCCCGGCATCGGCGCGCAGTTTCGCCATGTCGCGCACCCGCTCCAGCGAGCGAATGTTGGCGCGCGCGGCCTCCACCAGCGCCTGGTAGCGCTTGACCGACAGATAGGCTTGCAGCGTGTCCTGCGCCACGGTGGTCATGGTGTCGTACAGGGCATATTGATAGGCTTCAGAGAGCTTGTGCTGTTCATCAATCGCCCCGCCGGTGCGGCCAAAGTCATACAGCAGCTGGCTGAGGGTGATGCCGCCCGAAGCGCTGTTGTTCAGGCTGCCTGCGGAGTCGGTCTGCTGCGAGCGCCCACCGCTGGCCGCCAGCGAGATTTGCGGATACCACGCGCTTTTCGCCGCATCGAGATCGGCGTCGCCAACACGGATTTGTGCGGCAGCTTCAGAAATTTTCGGGTTGCGGGCAAAAGCGCGCAGGATGGCATCGCGCAGGGTCAGGGTAGCAATCTGTTCTTCGGTCGGTGCCGCGCGCCAGTTAAATGCCGCGACCGGCTGCTGTTGCGCGGCCAGCGCCGTCTGACTACTCAGGCAGGTGGCAAGAATAATAACCGCGCCACGGGCGGAATTAGCCATTGATCTCTCCTTAATACCCCGGAAAAATGAAAAACGCCCGCGGAAAAACACAAGCTGTGCTGTTTTTTCCCACGTATCACGTTGGCCAGCATCACAACCATGATGCCAGGCTTTACCCGGTGTGCTTAAGGATTACCATGTAATCCGTAACAAGAATAAATTGGCTCAGCGCCAAAAAAATGCAAATAATTTTCATGACGTTATCAATACCGGCGTCGTTGAGTGCCAGTTTCTATACTGGGTTGACTGGCGCCACAACGACCAACAGCGGCCGAAGCCGCTGCTGGTCATTATTTTTACCAACCCATCACTTCCTCTTAACTTTAGACCCCCTGCACGGGAATGCGAACCGCGCAGGGGTTATTTTTTTGTTATATGACATGGACCTGCAGATTGTGCTGGATCAACACGTCGCCCAGGGTGTTCTCTGACGACAGCGCCGAGTTGTGGTAGACGTCATAGGTTTGCCCGCCGACCGTGCGCTGCCCGGTGGTAGCCCAGATGCCGCCATCACCGTTGGCCAGCGTCACCTGGTCACCCAGCGTCCCTTTAATCAACAAATCATCCGTCTGCTTGTCGGTGATGTTCAGCGCCTCGTTAAGGTCCAGCTTGATGCTGTTATTGCCCGCCGAGCCGAGGTCGATGATCTCGATATGCTCCACCTTCAGCCCGAGCGAGGTGAGATCCAGCGTGAGATGCTCGCCGTTCAGCACCAGGGTGTCGGTCCCTGCGCCACCGTCGATATGGCTAAAGTCCATTGAGCCAACCGAGATGGTGTCGTTACCGCTGCTGCCCGTCACCGAGTCGCCATGCAGCACCTGCCCGTCCGCCAGCGTAATGGTGACGCCGCCGATGGTGTAAGCATCGCTGTCAGCCTCGACGGGGGTGGTCGCCGCTGCCGCGGTGCTGGTCGTTGCGCTGGTGCTGGTTGTGGCGGCATCGGTGCTGCTGGTGTCGCTGTCGGTCACCAGCGTCGAGTGAACTGCCGCGACGGCATGCGCCGTGCTGCTGCTCTCCTCCGTGGTGGTGCTGGTTTTGCTGCTGGTGCTGGAGGTATCGGTTGAGGCCACCGCCAGCGAGTCATCAGCCGCGACCGCCATCAGCGATGCCGCTGCCACCGTTGAGCTGACCGGCAACAGCGAGCCGAGCAGCAGCGTGGTAGAGGTCGTCGCCGGGTTGCCCGCCGCATCCACCGCCGCGACCGTCACCAGCGCACCCAGGTTCAGCGTGGTGAGTAGCCCCCCGGTGAACTTGGCGCTGTAGCGCCCATTGGCGTCAATCACTGCCGTTTGCGTTTGCGACTGGCCATTCTGCGACAGCGTGATGCTGACCGTGGTGCCCGTTGCCAGGCGCAGCGTGCCGCCGGAGATGGTCAGACCGGTTAACAGCACATTCACCAGGCTGGTAACCGCATCGACCCCAACTGCCGGCAGGCTGTGGGTCACCGCCGTGAAGCTGGTGCTGGTGCTGGCGCTGTTGCCCGCCCGGTCCGTCACGGTTACCGCGACAGTGTGGCTGCCATCGGCAATCGCGCTGAGGCCCGAGCTCGGCACGCTGACGCTCCAGCTGCCGTTGCTGCCCACCGTGGTGTTGTAGACCGTACCGGCAATGTTGACCGCCACGGTTCCGCCCACCGCGTTGGTTGCCGTGCCGCTCAGGGTCTGCGCCGCCCCCGCTTCCGCCAGGTTGAGGTAGTGGTCGGTAAACACCGAGGCGTTGGTCAGCGTGACCGTTGGCGTGACGTGCGTACCGACAATCACCGATGCCGAGCCGTTTGCCGTGTTGCCCGCGCCGTTGACCAGACTGGCGGTAATGGTCTGCGTACCGTCCGCCAGCGCCAGCAGGCTGGCAGAGGGGACTGAGACACTCCAGCTGCCGTTGGCGGCAACAATGGCGTTAAGGGTCAGTGCACCGACCTTCACCGCAATGGTTGAACCTTCCGCATTGGTGGCGGTACCGGAGATAGTCTGCGCCGACAGCGCCTCGACCGCATTCAGGCCGCCGTCGCCAAACAGCGTGCCGATAGTGATAGTCGGGGCGGTCTGGGCGATCACGCTGACCGTACCGCTGGTGGTCGCGCTGTTGCCATACGGGTCGCTAAGCGTGACCTGCGCCGTCTGCGTACCGTTCGCCAGCGTCGCGAGGTCCGCTTTCGGCACGCTCAGGCTCCAGCCACCGCCGCTGCCCACCGTGGTGGTATAGGTATGCGTTCCGAGCACCACCGTGACCGTTGAACCCGCCACCGCGTTAGTGGAGGTCCCGCTGATCAGCTGGGCGTTGGCGAGATCGCCCGCGCTCAGCACGCCGTCACCGAAAATAGTGTTGACTGCGATAGTGGGGGCGCTCTGCACGCCGATGATGACGCCCACGCTGGCACTGGCGTTGTTACCATAGGCATCGGTCACCGCCACGCCCACGGTAAGATTGCCGGTCAGCAACGTGGTCAGCAGCGAAGGCGCCAGCGCGGCGGTGAAGTTACCGTTGGCATCGGTGGTGGCGGTCAGCGTGGTGGTACCCACATTGATTCGGACGCTGGTTCCCGCCGCCACGTTATTCACATGCCCGCTCAGCGTCTGGCCGAGCAGCGCTTCCGCCACGCTCAGCACGCCATCGCCAAACAGCGGATTCAGCGTGACCGAAGGCAGGTTGTTGATGCCAACAATCGCACTCAGCGAGTTGCTGGTGGTGTTGCCCGCCGCGTCGGTAACGCTGACGCCGACATTGAGGTTGCCGTCGGTCAGCGTTGCCAGCAGCGCCGGGGTCAGCGCAATGCTGAATTTCCCGTCGCTGTCTGCGGTCGCTACCAGCTGCGTACTGTTTACGCTTACCACCACGCGCGCTCCGGCAGTGGTGGTGCCGCTGATGGTCTGGGTCAGCAGCGCATCCGCCGCGTTCAGCACGCCATCACCGAACAGCTGCAGCTGGTTGAGCACCAGCGACGGCGCGGTGAGGTTAACTGCCAGCCCGCCCGAGGCGCTGGCGGTATTGCCCGCCGCATCCTGTAGCGAAGCGGTCACCGTCAGGTTCGGGTTACCGGTCAGCAGCTGCAGCTGCGCCTGCGTCAGGTTGGTGCTGAAGGTGCCATCGGCATTCACCGTGGCGGTGGCAGAGACAATATTCCCCACGTTGAGATTGACGATAGTGCCCGCCGCCACGTTTTTCACCGTACCGCTAATCAGCTGGCTGGCGAAGTTAGTGACATCGTTAAGGTTGAGCGCCCCGTCACCGAAGATGGTGTTAAGGGTAATGCTCGGTTCTGCGGTCAGCAGGCCCACGGTGACGCTGTTGCTGGCGGTGTTGCCCGCCGGGTCGACCACTTTGACGCCCAGCGTGGCGTTCCCGGTGGCCAGGCTAAGCAGATCCGTGGCGCCAATATTCACGCTCCACGCCCCGCCCGCCTGCACCGTGGTGGTATAGGTTTTAGTGCCGAGGGTGACGGTAACGGTTGAACCGGCCACCGCATTCAGCGTACCGCCAATGGTCTGGCCCAGCAGCGCCTCAGCGTGGTTCAGCAGATTATCCCCGCCAAACAGGCCGGTAAGCGCCGGAACTACCGGTACGTTGTTGATAATCGCCGTGACGTTTTCCGCCAGGGTTTTGCTGTTACCTGCCGCGTCGCTCACCACTACATTGAGCGCCAGATTGCCATCGGTCACGCCGCTCAGCGCGGAGGATGGGATGGCCAGCGACCATTTACCATCCTGGCCCACGGTGGCGGTCAGGTTTTGTCCCCCCAGAGACAGGGAAACCGTTGCGCCAATGGTGCCGGTACCGGTAATCACGTGATCGACCAGCAGATCGGCTTTGCTCAGGAAGCCATTATCAAACAGCGGGTCAACCGCCAGCGCCAGGGTGTTCAGCACTTTGCTGACGGTCAGCGCGGCGCTGCCCTGGTTGCCGTTGACATCATTGACTCGGACCGACAGCACGTTGGTGCCGCTGGCTAACAGGGCAATCTCGGCAGCGGCCAGCGGGATGCTGAACACCCCGTCAGTCACCACGGCCGAGGCCAGCAGCGTGTTGCCCAGATAAACGCCAACGGTTTGCCCATCCGCGCCGGTCGCTGTCCCGGTCAGCAGCTGCTGTAGCGTTGCTTCCACCCCATTGATGATGTTGTCCTGCGCCAGCACGTTAAGCGCGATCAGCGGCGGTGTGGTAGCCACCACGATGCCATGCGTGGCCGTCCCGACGTTGCCCGCTGCATCGCTAATAGAGGCATTAATGGTTTGCGCATTCTGCCCCAGCGCCTGCAGATCCGCCGACGGCACGTTGAGTGACCAGGTACCGCCCGCCTGCACCACGGTGGTGTAGGTTTTTCCGCCCAGCGTGACGGTCACCGTACGCCCCACTTCAGTGAGCGATGCGGTGCCGCTGATGGCCTGCGAAACCGCGGCTTCGCTGGCATTCAGTACATTATCCGCACCGGCAAAGTCACCGATAGTCAGGGTTGGCACCACCGTATCGACCAGCACCGTGGTGGTGGTGGTTACCGGAGAGCCAACGGTTGGGGTATAGGTGACAACCACCGTATCTGTCCCCTGCGGGAATTCCGCAGTGGAGAGTGCAGCAGAGGTCCAGTTGTTATCCGCACGGATTGCATTAACCGTCACCGTGCTGACTAAGGTGCCATTCACCGTAATGGTGATGGTGCCTCCGACACCCGGGGTGGCATTTTGCAACGCACCGCTCAGGGTCGTGGTTGCCCCATCCGCTGTGTTAATAATATTGTCGCCGGTTACCGGGTTCAGCGTGATTGACGGCGTCAGCGGCACGGTCAGGTCAAGAATCACCGAACCATTGGCGGTGGCGGTGTTACCCGCCGCGTCGGTAATCGACACGCTGTAAGCGCCCAGGTTGGTTGCCAGCTCGGCGAGCGCGGCGACCGAGACATTGACGCTCCAGCTGCCGTTGGCCTGCACCGTGCCGGTTAGGGTCTGGCTGCCGATGGTCAACGTTACGGTGGAGCCGACGTCGGCAGCGTTGGTGGTCCCGGTCAGCGTCTGAGTGGTCAGGCTTTCCAGATAGCTCAGGGTGTTATCCCCGGCAAAGGTCAGGCCGGAGATCGCTGGCGCCACGGTGTCAACGATAAAGCCTTCGCTGATGGTGTTGCTGTTGCCCGCAGGGTCTGTCACGGTCACCGACAGATTCTGCGACCCCTGGCCAATCCCGCTCAGTTCGGCGTTGGTCAACGCGAGGGTCCAGTTGCCGTTGGTCCCCACCGTAGCTGCATGGGTCTGGCCGTTGAGGGTGACGGAGACCGTCTGGCCTGCCCCCACTGCACCGGTGGTCCCGGTCAGCGTCCCGCCGTTGGTCAGCTCGTTCAGGTTAAGGTAGCCGTCACCAAACGCCACGCCAACCGTCGGCAGCGGCAGCGTCAGGTAAGCGTCGAAGCCCAGCGTCTGGCTGGCGCTGTTGCCTGCCGCATCGGTTACCGTCACGCTGAGATTGTGTTCGCCGTTCGCCAGGCCGCTCAGCGCCCCGGCAGGCAGCGCCACCGACCAGCTGCCGTCGCTGTTCACCGTGCCGGTATAGCTGATGCCATTGACGTCGACCTTCAGCACCACGCCCTGATTGGCGCCGGTCACGCCGGTATTCCCGGTGATGGTGATCGCACCGTTGGCCTGAGTAATGCCCAGCGCGTCGTTAGCAAACGGATTGGTGATGGTCGGCACCGGGGCGGTCAGCACGGCGGTGTAGCTGCCGTTGAGCACCGATTCGTTGCCGTAGCTGTCGGTAGCGGTCACCACCACGGTTTTCGTCCCGTTGCCAAACCCGGCAAGCTGATCGGGCGTCAGGTTCAGCGACCAGTCGCCGTTGGCGTTTACCGTGGCGGCAATCGCCGTACCGCCGTTAATACTGACCAGCACGCTCTGCCCCGCCCCGGTCACGCCGGTAGAGCCGCTGAGTAGCTGGGCGACGCCCGCCTCGGCAATGCTCAGCAGGCCATCGACAAACGGCGTAACCAGCGTCACGGCCGGAATATCATGCACCGCCACCACCAGCGAAGTGTTGGCAGAGCTGCTGTTGCCAACCGCATCGGTGATGGTCACCGAGATCGGCCAGTTACCGTCCGGCAGCGCCTGCAGCACCTCAGCCGACAGCGGCAGCGACCAGCTGGTGCCGTCGGCACTGATGGTGGCAGGCAGCAGTGCGCCATTGACGTTGACCGTCACCGTCAGCCCCGCCAGACCACCGGCATGGGTGATCGCCCCGCTCAGGGTGCCGCCGAGCGCCGCTTCCGCCGCGTTCAGCACGCCGTCGCCGAACAGCGGCAGGCCGCCAACGGACACGGTTGGCAGTGCGGTAACGATGGCGTCGAAGTTCAGCGTGGCGCTGTCGCTATTGCCCGCTGCATCCCCCGCCGTCACCACGATTTCATGATTGCCATTGCCCAGCGCCAGCAGCTGCGCCGGTGACACCGTGGCGCTCCATACGCCATTATCATTGACCGTCGCGGTCAGCGCGGTGCCGCCAATGGTGACGCTGATGGTCTGCCCGGCCCCGATCAGGCCGGTGGTGCCCGTCAGGGTCTGTGCGACGCCCGCCTCAGCGACATTCAGCAAGCCGTCAACAAACGGCAGATTGATGGTTGGGTTCAGCGTAGTGGTCAGCACCAGTTCCGCACTGGCGGTAGCGCTGGCCGGATTCACCAGCCCGGCTTCGGTACTGACAGTGACCTGCACCGCCCCGTTACCCAGCCCGACCAGCGCGCCCGCCGGAATATTCGCCGACCAGGTACCGTCAGCGCCCACCGTACCGGCAAAGGTCAGGTTACCGACCGTCACCACCAGCGCCGTGCCGACCTCAAGATTGCTCACCGTACCGGTCAGCGTCTGCGCCAGCGCCGCCTCCACGCCGCTCACCAGACCGTCACCAAACGGCAGATCCAGCGTCAGCGTTGGCGTATCGTGAACATCCACCACAATCCCGACGTTGCTGGTGGTGGTATTGCCGTTGGTATCGGTAACGGACACGCCTACCGTGACGTTGCCGTCCACCAGCGCCAGCAGATCGGCGGCTGGAATAGTGGTGCTCCAGTTACCGTCTGCATCGGCCAGCACGTTGTAAACTTTGGCCCCCACCGTGATGGTCAGATTAAGGTTTGGCAGGGTGGTGCCTTCAATCAGCAGGCCCGCCAGCGCTTCGGCCAGGCTGAGAATATTATCCGCACCCACGCCGACATCCACCGTCAGCAGCGGCGGCACGGTGTGAACGGTGAACTCCTGGCTGTCCGTCGCCACGTTCTGCGCCACATCATTGCCGGTCGCGATGACGGTGTTGCCATCTTGCGGCAGCGCCTGCACATCCGCAGCGGGCACGGTGGCCTGCCAGTTGCCGTCGGCATCCACCGTCGCGGTGTAGTTTTTATTGTTCAGGGTGACGGTAATCGTCTGCCCCGCCGGAATATGCTGGCTGCTCCCGGTGATCGTCAGGTCACTGCGCGACTCCTGGTAGTCGACCATATCGTCGCTGGTCACGGGATCGATGGTAATGGTTGGCAGGTTGCCAGGCTGCGCCACCACGGTGAAGTCCTGACTGTCGTTGGCAATATTGCCATCGCGGTCGGTGACGGAAACGCTCACCTGCTGAGCACCATCCGCCAGCTGCTGTACATCCGCAGCCGGCACGCTGAAGCTCCATTCCCCACCGGTTACCGTAGTGGTATAAGTCTGGCCGCCGAGCGTGATGGTGACCGTTTGACCGTCCGGCACGCCGTCACTGGTGGTGCCACTCAGCAGCAGCGGCTGATTATGCTCGGTGCTGTTGATGTAGTCATCGCCGGAGACCGGAGCAATGGTGATTAACGGCAGGTCAGCAGCGGTAGCGCGCACGGTGACGGTTTCAGTTTGTACCGTCTGGTTGCCCGCGCTGTCGGTCAGCGTGGCGGTCACGGTGTAATCGCCGTTGGCGAGCGTTTTGGTCACGCTGCCCGGCAGATCGAAGCTCCAGCTGCCGTCACTCTGCACGATAGCAATGTAAGCAGGCTGGATGCCGTTAAAGATGATGCTGACCTGCTGGCCCACCTCATCCGGCGAAGTGCTGCCGGAAACGGTAATCGTCTGCTGGATCTCGGTCGGGTTGATGACGTTATCACCCGCCACGTTATTCAGCACCAGATCCGGCGGCGTCAGGTCCACGATGGCGGCGCTGCTGACAGTGCCGCTGTTACCCGCGGCATCGGTCACCGTCACCGTAATCGGCAGATTGCCTTCGTTCAGCCCCTGCAGCGTGGCCGCCGGGATATTCAGCGTCCAGTTGCCGTTGTTATCCACCGTGGCCGGATAGTCCGTGCCGCCGATGTTCACGCTGACCTGCTGGCCTGCACCGACAGTGCCGGTGGTCCCGCTCAGCGTCTGACCTGCGCCTGCTTCATCCTGGTTGAGGTAGCCATCGCCAAACGGGGTGTTGATGGTCGGCTGCAGCGCTGCGGTCGCCAGGGTGACATCCGCGCTGTTGCTGCCCGGGTTGCCCGCCTGGTCGGTGACCGTGGCGGTCAGCGTGTAGTTGCCGTCGCTGACGCCCGTCAATGCCGCCGCCGGAATATCCAGCGTCCAGCTGCCGTCGGCACCCACGGTGGTGGTCCAGGTCTGGCCGTTGAAGTTAACGGTGACCGTCTGCCCTTCCAGGGCCGGACCGCTGCCGTTATCGGTGCTGCCGCTAATGGTCAGCGGCTGGCCCGCTTCGCTGGCGTTAATAATACCGTCGCCGGCAATCGGGTTCAGCGTAATGGCCGGAGCCACGGTATCAACGTTAAAGCTGACCGGCTGCGTACTGGCGTTGCCCGCCGCATCGGTTGCCGTCACCTGCAGAGTATTGCTGCCCTGTTCGAAGGATTGCAGTACCGCAGAAGGCAGGCTGATGCTCCAGTTGCCATTACCGTCGACGGTGCCGCTGTACTGGGTGCCGTCAATGGTGACGCTCACCGTCTGGCCGTTACCGCTGACGCCGGTGGTGCCGTTCAGCGTCTGGGTCAGCGCGGCCTCACTCGCGTTGAGCGCGCCGTCGTTAAACGGCACGTCGACAGTGACGGCAGGAAGCGTGTTAACCACCACATTCAGGCTCGCACTGCTGTTGACGAGGTTACCGGTGGCGTCGGTTACGCTGACGCCGACGGTTGCCGGGCCATCAGGCAGCCCTGCCAGCGCGGCAGCCGGAACCACCACGCTCCATGCGCCGCCGTTGCCGACCGTCGCCTGGAAAGTCTGGCCGTTGATGGTCAGCGTCAGCTGGCTGCCCGCGTCGACGTTAGCGGTGTGCCCGGTCACGATCAGCGGCTCCTGCGCTTCGCTGGCATTGAGATAGCCGTCGTTGGAGATCGGGTCGATACTGATGCCGGATGCCAGGCTGTTTACCGTGACATCATGGCTGGCACTGACCGGGTTTCCGGCCGCATCGCTGACCGCCGCCGCGATGGTGGTAGTGCCGTTCTCCAGCCCTTGCAGCGTGGAGGCAGGAATAGAGACGCTCCAACTGCCGTCCGCCTGCACCAGCGCGCTGTATACTTCCGTACCAAGGGTGATGCTGACCGTCTGCCCGGCTTCCACATTACTGGTGGTCCCGGAGAGCAGCTGGCTGCTCTGCTGCTCCGCCCCGTCCAGGATATCGTTGCCGGCAAAGGTATTGATGCTGATGGTCGGCAGATCGGCGGCCGCCGCCTTGACCTCCAGCGGGCTGCTGGTGGTGGTGCTGTTGCCTGCTGCATCGGTCGCCGTCACGCTCAGCGTGTAGCTGCCGTCAGCCAGCGCCTGCAAATCGGCGCTCGGAACAGATACCGTCCAGTCGCCGTTGCCGTTGACCTGCACGCCCTGGTAGGTGACGCCGTTCAGCGTGACGACAATCGTGTCCCCGGCTTCGCCCCGACCGCTGACGGCCAGATCCGCGCCCTGTTCGGCAGCATTCAGGATGCCATCGCCCGCCACGGGGGCTACCGTTACCGTTGGTGCCACGGTGTCGACCGTAAACGGCTGGGTGGTATTGGCGCTGTTACCTGCGGCATCGCTGACCACCACGCTGAAGCTGTTATCCCCCTGGGCCAGGCCCGCCAGCGCGGTGGCAGGTACCGCCACGCTCCAGCTGCCGTCAGCCGCTACGATACCGGTATAGGTGGTGCCGTTCAGCGTCAGGGTGACGGTCTGACCATCGCCCGTCACGCCGGTGCTGCCGGTAATATTTTGTGTCGCCGTTGCCTCCTGCGCGTTGAGCGCGCCGTCGCCAAACGGTGGGTTAACGGCGACCACCGGCAGGGTATCAACAATCACCACCAGGCTGCTGCTGCTGGTCTGGGTTACGCCCGCCGCATCCGGACCGCTGACCACAATCGGCAGCGTGCCGTCGGTGAAATCCGCCACCACGTTTTGCGGCAGCGTCACGCTCCAGCTGCCGTCTGCCTGTACGGTTGCCAGGTAAGACGCCCCGCCAATCGCCACGGTCAGCTGGGTTCCCGCCGTGTAATTCGCCGAGGTGCCGCTGATGGTCAGCGGCTGCGCCGCTTCCTCCGCATTCAGGTAACCATCCACGCTGACCGGGTTAATCGCCAGGCCGGAGAGCTGATTATTGATCTCGAAGCTGCCGCTGACCGTGGCCGGGTTGCCTGCCGCATCGCTGACCACCACGCTGTAGCTCTGTTGGCCGTTACTCAGCGCCTCCAGCGCGGAGGCCGGAATGGTCATGCTCCATGCCCCGCTGGCCTGCACTACGCCAGTGTAAGTCACACCGCCCAGCGTGACGCTAACCAGCTGCCCTTCCTGCACGTTAGTGGTGGTGCCGCTCAGCACCTGACTGACGTGCTGTTCCGCGCCGTCAACGATGTTATTACCGGCAAAGGTGTTCACCGTCAGGGTCGGCAGCGTTGCCGCGTCCACACTGACCGCCAGCGTGGTGGTCTGCGTAGTGACGTTACCTGCGGCATCGGTAGCGGTCACGCTGAGCGGATAGTTACCGTTGGTGAGCGCAGCCAGATCGTCAGCGCTGAGCGGCAGCGACCACTGGCCGTTTGGCCCGACGGTGGTGGTGTAAGTTTCATTGTTTAGCGTGACGGAAATGCTGGCCCCGCGCTCGCCGCTGCCGCTCAGCGTAATGCCCTCCTGCTGCTCGGCGGCGTTGAGGATGTTATCCCCGGCTGGCGGATTGAGCGTCAGCGCTGGTGCAGCGACGTCCACCGTCAGCGCCGGGGTCTGCGTGCTGATATTGCCCGCGCCATCTTTCACCGCCACGCTGACGGTGTAGTCGCCGTTGTTCAGTGCAGCGAGATCGGCTGGCGGAACGCTGACCGACCAGTTGCCGTCACCGTCAACGGTAGCGGTGTAGACTTTGCCGTTCAGCGTCACGCGCACGCTGTCATTGCTGTCGCCGGTACCGCTGATGGTCAGCGGCTGCCCCTGCTCGGCGGCATTGAGATAGCCATCGGTAGAAATTGGCGCCACGGTAAAGTCCGGCGGCGTGGTGTCCAGCCCGACAGGGCGAGTCACGGTCGCGACATCTCCCGCCGTTGTAGTGGCCGTCACGGTCAGCGTGTAGCTGCCATCGGTCACGCCGTTCAGCGCGCCGGCCGGAATGGTGGCGCTCCACAGGCCATCAGGCCCGACGGTGGCAGGGTAGTTAGTGCCATTGAAGTTCACTACCACCGAGGTACTGCCGTCCGGCACGCTGCCGGTAACGTTAAACCCGGCGGTCGCTTCTGCCGCATTGATCAGATCGTCGCCCGCAACCGGATTCACCAACACTTGATTGGTGATGCTGGTATCCACATCGACCGTCGCATTTTGGCTGGCGCTGTTACCGTTCGGCGCGGTCACCACTACGGTTACCGTGTTGTCGCCCTGCGGCAGTGCCCCGAGGGTCTCTGCCGGAACGGTCACCGACCATGCGCCGTTCACCACCGTGGTGGTTAGCGTCTGGCCACCAATGGTGACGCTGACGGTATCACCGTTGGTGCCGGTCCCGGTGATATCCAGCGGCTGCGCGGCTTCAGCGCGATCGATGATGCCGTCTCCGGCAATCGGATCGAGGGTATAAGTAGGCGCGGTAAGCTGCACCTGTACGACTTCACTGTTAACCGTCTGGTTGCCCGTTGGGTCAGAAACCGTGACCGTCAGCGGATAGCCACCGTTTTGCAGCGCCAGCACGTCGTTGGCCGGGATGGTGGCGCTCCAGTTGCCGTCACCGTCGACCACCGCCTCATAGGTTTTGCCATTCAGGCTGACCACCACGCTATTGCCCGCCGTGGTAGTACCGCTAATGTCGAGCGGCAGCGCATGTTCTGCCGCGTTGATAATGCCATCTTCCGCCACCGGGCCAACCGTCACTGGCGGCAGCTCCGTGGCAATATTCACCGGAACCGGCGTGGTGGTGCTGCTGTTTCCGGCCACGTCCGTCGCGGTGACGGTAATGTTCTGTTGCCCGGTGGGCAGCGCCTGCAGCTGTTCCGGCGTCAGCGCCAGCGTCCACACGCCGGAGCTGTTAACGGTCGCGTTAAAGTCCGTGCCGCCGATGTTGACCACCACCGTCTGGCCGTTGCCGGTTTCGCCAGTGGTGCCGCTCAGCGTCTGGCCCGCGGCAGCGGTTGCTTCAGCATTGGTCAGCACGCTGTCGCCAAACGGCGCTTCCAGCGTTGGCTGCGGCAGAGTGTTGATATGCACATTGAGGGTACTGCTGCTGGTCACCTCAGTGCCATTTGGCGCCACCACGCTGGCGGTGGCGGTAAACGGACCATCGGCCAGTACGGTGAGATCGCCCGCCGGAATGGTGGTGCTCCACGAACCGTCCGCCTGCACCTGCGCGCTATAGGTTTTGCCGTTGAAGGTGAAGGTGACGGTGCTGCCTTCCGCGATATTGAGGGTGCTACCGCTCACAGCCAGCCCGTTTTCGGCTTCCTGCTGGTTGAGATAGCCGTCGTCGCTCAGCGGGTCAAAGGCAATCGCCGGCTGGGTGTTATCCACGGTGAAGGTTTTGCTGCTGCTGCCGGTGTTGCCTGCCTGGTCAGTAATGCTGACCGTCAGGGTGTAAGAGCCATTCGCCAGCCCGCTCAGCGCCGATGCCGGCAGCTCCACCTGCCAGCTGCCCGGACTGCCCGCCTGCACCGTGGTGGTGTAGCTTTCGCCGTTCAGGGTAACGGTAACCGTATTTCCGGCTTCGGCATTGGTCACGGTGCCGCTGATAATCTGCGCCACCTGCTGCTCTGCGCCATCAACGATATTATTGGCGGTGACGTCAGAGACAAAGATCGCCGGAACCCCGGTATCAATAGCCAGCGGCGTGCTGGTGCTGCTGGTGTTGCCCGCCGGATCGGTTGCGGTGACGTTGAGGGTATAGCTGCCGTCGGCTACGCCCGCCACGTAAGTTCCCGGAATGGTCAGCGTCCACTGGCCGTTGGTGCCGACCACCGCGCTGAAGGCGGTACCGTTCAGCTCAACGCTAATGACGTTACCTGCTTCCCCGCTGCCGGTGACGACCAGCGGCTGGCCGGATTCCGCGGCGTTAATAACGCCGTCAGAGACCGGATTAACGCTGACCGCTGGGGCCGTCAGGTCCACTTCGATGGTGCGCGTGACGGTGGTGCTGTTGCCCGCCGTATCGGTGCTGGTGACCTGCAGTGGGTAGCTGCCATTGGTCAGGGCCGTCAGTGCGTTTGCCGGCAGATCGATGCTCCAGCTGCCGGTGCCGCCAACCGTGGTAGTGTAGGTTTCGCCATTCAGCGTGACGGTGATACGGTCGCCGACCTCGCCGGAGCCGCTGAGGGTTTGCAGCTCGCCGCTCTCTGCGGCATTGATGCGGTTATCCCCGGTCAGGGCTTCCACGCTGACCTGCGGCGCCACGGTGTCGACGGTGAAGTTGCCGGTCGCCGTGCTGGTGTTGCCCGCGCTGTCAGCCACCGTCACGCTCAGGGAGTTGGCCCCCTGCGGCAGAGACTGCAGCACGGCGGAAGGCAGGGAAACACTCCAGTTGCCCTGCGCGTCCACCGTCCCGGTGTAGGTAATCCCCGCAATCACCACGCTGACGGTCTGGCCTGCCCCCTCCACCCCGGTGCTGCCGCTCAGGGTCTGCTCGCTGCCGGCCTCCGCCGCGTTGAGCAAGGCATCGCCAAACGGCGGATTGATGCTGAGGTCGAGCTCAGAGGTCACGGAACTGTCCAGCGAGTGCTGAGCCGTGACGGTGTTGCCATTGATATCCGTGGCAGTGGCGGTCACGGTCAGGTTGCCGTTGGGCAGCGCCACCAGGTCGGCAGACGGCACATTCACCGTCCAGCTACCGTCGCTATTGGTCGTGGTCAGATACTCTTTGCCGTTGAAGGTCACCGCGACGCGGCTGCCTGCGGCAACAAAGCGGCTGAAGCCGTGAATCGCCATCGGCAACAGCGACTCGTTGTGGCTCAGCATATTGTCATCGCTGATCACCCCGATGGCGATGGCGCTGAAGGTGTTATCAACGGTGAAGCTACCGTTGGCGCTGGTCGGGTTACCGGCAACGTCGCTGACGCTAACGGTGTAGCTGTCGGTGCCGTTCGCGAGGTTAGCCAGCGCCGCTGCCGGAACCAGCACGCTCCAGCTGCCGTCGGCGTTCACTAGCCCGGTGTACTGGTTGCCGTTAAGCGTCACGGTCACTACCTGCCCGGCCTGTACGTTGCTGGTGCTGCCGGTCATCAGCTGCGACAGCCCTTTCTCGGCGCCATCCACAATATTATCGCCGGCAAACGCGCCCACGGTAATCACCGGGAGCGAGGCAGCGCTGGCAATCACGGTCAGCGGCTGGCTGCTGCTGCCCATGTTGCCGAGACTGTCGGTAGCGGTCACCGTCACGGTGTAGCTGCCGTCCGCCAGGCCGCTAACCACATTGGCCGGTATATTCGCACTCCAGCTGCCGTCGGCAGCCACGGTAGCGGTGTAGTCGACATTGTTGATGGTCACGACCACGCCCGCACCCGGCTCGGTGGTGCCGACGATCGCCAGCGCCGCGTTATGCTCGGCAGCATTAAGATAGCCATCGCCGGAAACCGGCGCGACGGTCACAACCGGAGGCGCGGTATCGATGACGATCGGCGCCTGCACGGTGGTTTCATTGCCGCCGCTGTCGCGTGCGGTAATGCTGATGTCATATTTGCCATCGCTCAGCCCCTGCAGGGTGGCCGGGTCGACATTGACGCTCCAGCTGCCGCTGGCATCGGCCGCGCTGTGGTAGGTCACACCGTTGATCACCACGGTAATAGTGCTGAGCGCCTCTCCCTGGCCGCTCAGCGCCAGCGGCTGATTCTGCTCGCTGGCGTTAATCACGCCGTCGCCAGCAATGGTGCCGACAGAAAGGGTTGGCGGGGTGGTATCCACGCTGACAGTGGTGCTGCTGACGATCTGGTTGCCTGCGGCATCGCTGACGGTCACGGTGACCGTATTGCTCCCCTGCGGTAGCCCGCTGAGCGCCGATGGCGGCAGCGTTACGCTCCACTCGCCGGTGGCCGGGTTAACCGTCGCCGGGTAGTTCACGCCGTTCAGGCTCACGGTGACCACCTGGTCCGGCAGCGCCAGCCCGGTATTACCGCTCAGCACCTGCGGGGTTGTCGATTCGCCCAGGTTGAGGATGTTGTCGCCACCGAAGGCGGCATTAAATTCAATATTGTTCGGGAAGTTAACCTGCACGCCCAAATTGAGGCTGCTGGTCACCGAGTTGTTATTGGCATCGGTGACCACCACCGGATAACTGCCGTTAGCCACTCCGGCGAAATCAGCCGGAGGGATGGTGATGCTCCAGCTGCCATCGGCTGCCACGGTGGTGTTGTAAGTATGGCCGTTAAAGGTGACGGTGAGCGGCGCGCCCACGGGCAGATTGAGGCTGGTACCGTTCACGCTAACCGGTGACTGAGCCTCCTGCGCGTTGACCCAGTTATCTTCGCTGATCGGAGCAATGGCGAGGCTGGCGGCAGCCGGATCGAGAGCCACACTGACCGAACCGCTGCTGGTGGCGACGTTGCCTGCTCTATCGGCAACGGTGGCGGAGTACGTTACCGTCTGGCCGTCGCTCAGGCCGCTGAGGGCGCTGGCCGGGATGGAGACGTGCCACAGCCCGCCCGCCAGCACCGTGGTGGTGTACTGCACCCCGTTGAAGGTCAGGGTCAGGGTTTTGTAGCGCCGGGCTGATGGGTTACAGATCCAACCGGGCTGATAGGTAACACTTTCAGCCCTCATATCGCCTGATACTGTGGCTGGCTGCCTCATAGTAGCCCAGTATCTTTCCCCCAAACAGG